>Ga0302325_10004557_pt1 | contig 31946 bp, 28 predicted proteins | sample Palsa_T0_2_FD_201948 | JGI IMG/M metagenome (GOLD analysis project Ga0302325, IMG submission 201948) | Peat permafrost microbial communities from Stordalen Mire near Abisko, Sweden - Palsa_T0_2 | ecosystem: Environmental > Terrestrial > Soil > Palsa > Peat permafrost | place: Sweden: Abisko... | reverse complement strand
GGAAGTTCAGGAATCGATTCGTCGCTGGTGGGAGCTGATCCATCCGGCCGACCGGCCGATCGCTCGGAAGTATCTCCTTATCGTGCTGGAGCGCTCGTACTCTGCGCTTGATTCGATCGAGGAAGGGCTGATGATGGTGAGCGACCATGAGGTGCAGCGCCCCTCGGAGTCGGCCCGGGCGCTGAAACTGGTTGGCCGAATCGTGAAGCAGAACGGCAAGCACGCCGTGCTCAACAGCACGATTTGAAGTTTCATTCTCCAGCATTCAATCTCGAATGGCCTTCGGCCGCAGTGCGAACCGCGTGTCGCGATTGGGAATCCTGGTGGTCTTCCGCCGACACCCCCCAAAAAAACCGCAAGAGACGGAAATTTTGCAAATCGAGCGCTTGCCGCCCTGGGGGCGAGACCGGTATTCTCGATAGCGGTGTCCCCTCGACCGGGACCTTCATTCCTTCGTGGGGAGCCCTTCAGGAGCGACGATGCTATCTTCTCTCAGGTCTGTCAGTCTTCGGTTCGTCAGTCTTCGGTTTTTCTGCCGGGTTCGTGGCTATTTTTTGACGGGAGCGTTGCTGATGATGGCTGGATCGCTGCCGGCGGCTTCGGGAGTCTACAGTTTCACCCTCAATTCCATCGACGGCAAACCCGCACCTCTGGCGGACTACCGCGGAAAAGTGGTTCTGCTGGTGAACGTCGCCAGCCGCTGCGGCTACACGCCACAATATAGCGCGCTGGAGTCGACGTATGAGAAATATAAGAATCAGGGCTTCGTCATTCTCGGCTTCCCGGCCAACAATTTCGGGGCCCAGGAGCCCGGCACCAACGAAGAAATCAAGACATTCTGCAGCCGCAAGTACAGCGTAAGCTTCCCCATGTATGCCAAGATTTCGGTGAAAGGCGAGGACCAGGCGCCGCTTTACACCTACCTCACGAAAGACACGGGAGCGGGTATCGCGGGTGACATCAAGTGGAACTTCACCAAGTTTCTGGTGGATCGCCAGGGAAACGTGGTGCAGCGCTTCGAATCCGCGGTCACGCCGGATTCCCCTGAAGTCGTCTCGGCGATTGAGAAGCAGTTGAGGCAGTAGAGTCTGTTGAACAGAATAGGCAGTCGAGCTTCGCTCGACGGACCCCGCGCGAGTCCCCCTCCGTCTTCCTGGGCACGTCCTGCGTTGGCTGTCTCTTCCAACCTGATTGCCGGCGCTAAAATCAGGATGGCGCCCTGCTACAATCGGGGCACATCACGACAGAACAAATCAATCTTCTGGAGATTCCGGCCCGTCGTTTCAATGGCAACCTCTAGCGCTGGCGACTGATTCATGGACTTCGACCAACTGCAATCGTTTCTCGAAGTGGCACGCCATGCTTCGTTCTCGCGGGCGGCGGAGAAACGCTTCCGGACCCAGCCCGCCATCTCGTCGCAAATCCGCGCTTTGGAAGATGAAGTGGGAGCGAAGCTGTTCGACCGCTCGGGTGGCAGGGTCTGCCTGACGGCGGCGGGAAAAGTTTTTGAGAAGTATGTGCAGGAAGCGCTGGACGCGCGCAAGTCGATGCTCAGCTCTCTGGCTGAGATGGAACACGTCCCACGCGGTGCAATTACCGTGGGTGCAAATGAAGGCACGTGTCTGCATATTCTTCCCGAGGTTTTCGCCGAATTCAAGAAGCGTTATCCCGACGTTTCGGTGAATATCAAACGAGCCGATTACGCCAATGTTCTGGAGTCGGTGACGGACAACTCGGTGGACTTCGGCGTGGTTTCCCTGCCGGTGAAAGACAACCGGCTCACCGTGGTGCTCATCCATCAGGATGAGCTGGTGATCATCGCGCCGCCGAACCACCCGCTCGGCAAGATGAAGTCGGTGCTGGTGGGAGATTTGGCGAAGTATCCGCTGGTTCTCCCCAAGTCCGGACACACGCGGGATGGGCTTGACGACTTGTTTCGCGAGCGGCGACTCAAGCCGAACTACAGTATGGAACTGGATTCGAGCGAATTGCTGAAACGCTTTGTAGCGGCCGGCGTGGGGGTGGGATTCATCTCCCGCTCCAACGTCCAGGAGGACGTTCGAGCCGGAGTGCTGGCCGCCATTTCCATGGCCGATGCGCAACTGCGGCGGGATCTTGCGCTGGTCTTTCGGAAAGATAAGGCTCTGAGTCGCGCCGCACTGGCTTTTATCGACATCGCGGTAAAACGCAAATCCAGTAACGCAACCCTCTCCCGCGCGAAGTAGATGAAGATGCTAGTTCTCGACGCCCGGATTCGCTTCCCGATGACTTCCCTGCTGTTCGTCCTTATTTGTATTTGTGGATGTGGCTTTGTTGGTGCGGGCCTCGCGGTTTCAGCCAGTGCAACCAGCCACAAGTTAGTCGAGATCAAGGTGACGGGCAGCAAGCGCTTTACACAGGAGGAAGTGGCTGCGGCCTGCGGGCTGCCCCTGGGCGCGATGGTTGGCGAGGAGGACTTCAAAAAGGCGGCCCGGCAGTTGGGCGAGAGTGGAGCCTTCCGCGAGATCGCCTTCACCTACGCGTACTCGTCAGCCGGCATCAAGCTGGCGTTTCAAGTGAGCGACGCCGACAAGTTTGTTCCAGCACGCTTTGCTGACTTCGTCTGGTTCGGAGAGCGGGAGCTTTTGAAGAAGGTGCACGAACGGGTGCCGCTGTTTAGCGGAGATTTGCCAGCCACGGGGCGGCTGCCGGACCAGGTTTCCGACGTGCTGCAGGCGCTGCTGGTGGAGAACGGAATTCCAGGGCACGTCGAGTACCTGCGCAACGCGGGCAAGAGCGAGCACCTCGACTCGATCGACTACAGCGTCTCCGGGGTGACGATCCGAGTGCGCAACGTCGAGTTCACGGGAGTAGAGGAGGAGGAGTTACCTATCCTGCAGGCCGCCGCGGAGAAGTTCTCGGGGCGCGAATACTCCCGCGCTTTGCTGGCTTCTTTCATCGAGCACGGGGTGCTGCCGCTCTACCATGAGCGGGGATATCTCAAGGCTTCCTGCGCTCCGCCGCAGACGAAAGTGGTAAAGCCAGAACCCTCGACGGCGTCAGAGCCGGGTGAGGACAAACGCGAGATCACACGGGTGGACGTCACGCTGGGGGTCACCTCGGGCAGCCGTTACCGGGTGAGCGGGTGGAGTTGGTCTGGCAACAAGGAGATTCCAGTCGAAACGCTGCAGGCGATGTTGCGTAACAAGAACGGGCAGCCGGCAGATACGGTTCAACTGGATCGGGACTTGCGTTCGGTGCAGGAACTTTACGGGTCGCGGGGCTACGTGACCGCAACGATTAAGGCGATCGCGGACTTCGACGACGCTGCCGGAGCCGTGGCTTTCCGGCTGGAGGTCAATGAAGGTCCCGTCTATCGTATGGGCGAGCTCGCCTTTCGCGGCATCGACAACAATCTGGAGGCCAAGCTGCGCGCCGCGTGGAAAATCCGCACGGGGGAAGTTTATGACGCCTCCTATCTCAAGCAATATCTGCCGCAGGCTCGGAAGTTGCTGCCCGCAAGCGTGGATTGGGAGGTTTCAACTCACGTGACCGCGCTGGTACGCGACAAAACCATCGATGTGGATCTGCAGTATATGGCCAAGGCGCCGCATTAGCACGGATGACTCCGGCGCACGAGCCTTCGTCCTGCGTCACTTCCTGAATTCTCGATCGTCTGCTGGTTGAGTAAAGTAATATCTAGAGACGGGGCTCGAGTGGTTTTTCGGCGATGGCAACGGGACTCGGCTTCCAACAAGGAGAATTTCGCATGACTGGTGGGTCGCGATGGTGGATGGTGGTGGTCGTGGTTGTGTTTTCAGCGACGGCATTTCTTAGTCTTCAAGCGGCGGGGAGCAAGCAGACTTTCACCGGGGAGATCGGGGACTCCATGTGCGGCAAGAAGCATATGGAGGGTGAGAGTGCGGCGGAGTGCACACGCGCCTGCGTGGCCCACGGTTCGAACTACGCGCTGATCGTGGGAGACAAGGTCTACACCTTGCAAACCACCGATAAGGCGGCCTTGGCTGCGCTGGATAAGCAAGCGGGAAAGAATGCGTCCGTGACCGGAGTTTTGAATGGGGACACCATCGACGTGAGTTCGGTCGCGGCCAAGTAATCGCTCCCCGCAAGCACGCTTGCCTGGGTCCGGTGAGGTTGCTGGTTGTTGTTCGGAAAATGGAAAAATTGAACCTCGCCTGCTGCAGCGCGTCGAGGATTGTGGTAAAGTGAGGCGGTTTTGCCCGGGGCCCTCCCCCAAAAATGACCGGGCGCTAGAGCGGGGATCCGCGCCAGCGGGTTCCCGCATTTTCACTCCCGTTGCCACGAAATTCACACTTTCTTTACCAACCATTGTGTTAAATTGTGCATTCTCACGCTCATTATTTTTTGTGCCGGAGGCTACCGCATTGGGTAAAAACATGGTCCCCAACCGGATGTTCTTTACCAAGGGAGTGGGCAAACATCGCGAGCGGTTGACCTCGTTCGAGCTGGCGCTGCGCGATGCCGGCATCGCGGCGCAAAACCTGGTGCGGGTCTCTTCCATCTTTCCTCCGAATTGCAAGATGCTGGCTCGCAAAGAAGGCGTGAAGTATCTGAGTCCCGGCGAAGTTGTCTTTGCCGTGGTGGCGGAGAACTCAACTCACGAAGCCCACCGGCTGCTGGCCTCCTCGATCGGGGTGGCGATTCCATCCGACAAGAATACCTACGGATATCTGAGCGAGCATCATTCCTTTGGCGAGACCGAAGACGCTGCGGGAGAATATGCCGAAGAACTCGCCGCCGAAATGCTGGCGACTACGCTGAATGTGGAATTCGATCCCGACCGCTCCTGGGACGAGAAAAAGCAGATCTACCGCCTGTCGAACAAGATCGTGCGGACGGCGAATGTGACCCAATCCGCGGTGGGAGACAAGCGCGGACTGTGGACCACGGTGATCGCGTCGGCCGTGCTGATTTTCGATTAGAAGCACAGCGCCGGCCTCAATGCGTAAGCTAACCCTTAAGATTAGGTTTTATCTGTCATTGCAATAAAAATAAATGGTATTAGTGATTGTTTTGGTTAGTCTTACTATCCCGCCTCCCGCTTGTGGTATGATGGTACTTAAGTAATCTTTTTACCTGCCAAGTGTAACCTTCCGTTAACAGTCTCCCCGTATCATAAGAACTGTATGGGAAAGCCTCCACTTAGGCCCAAGGAGTAGTTGTGGACCACGAAACACGCAGACAGAAGCAGCAAGCACTCATGACCGAGTTGCTAGAAAGGAAGATTCGGCGGCATGCGCAGCGTCTTTACGACGAGCGCGGCCAGACCGAAGGCCTTGCCCTGCAGGATTGGGTGGAGGCGGAGTCGCGAGTGCTCGAAAATAACATCCTGGAGCCGCTCTATCGAAAGAGCCGCACGGAGACCAGCGATTCAGAATTCGAAAACTCGAACCCGCAGTTCGCGGGAAACGATTCGGGTAGCTCAGAGGCCGGGGCGGACTAGCCCGGCCTCAGAAGCACAATTCCACAAACCAGAATTACTTCCTCGCGACCGCGTTCTTCGCCTTGCCCGCCCTGCTTCCCTTCTTCTCCAAGCGCTCCAAAACCGCGGCAACGATCAGCGGCAGCCCGACCGTGGCGTCGACAAAGACCTCCCCGAATCTGCCGCCCTCGGCCGGAGGCACGAACTTGCCCCAAGAAATAGCCTCGCTGTATGGGCTGCCCGATAATCCGCCCCAAAAAACCGGCTCGGGACAAATCCGCAGGCCGTAGTGATAGCGCTTCAGGGGAATATTCTCGCCGAGGCGGCGGTGACGCAATTCGCAGAACGGACCGAACTGCTGCGACCAGTTGCGCGGCACGCCTCCGCCGATGGTCAGGATGCCAAGTTTTTTCTGGCGGAGCAGGGTCGCGGCAAAGTGCTCCAGATCTTCGAAGGGATCGAAGCGTATCTTGTGCCTGCCGGTCGATTCCCGTAGACGGTTGTTCAGAGCGGTGTCGAGCCCCATCTCGGAATCGCTGAATGCCGGAACAAATACCGGCACCCCTTTTTCATGGGCTGACTTCAGAATCCCCCGCTGCTCGCCGGAGTGCTTCGCCAGATACGCTCCGATGGCATGATTCAACTTGTAGGAGCACATCACTTCGTTGTGGTCCCAGCCCTCGAGCACGGCTGACATTACCTCTTCCACGTCGTCCAGATTCTGCTCGGGTTCGAGCGTGTCGTAAACCCGGTTGTAACCCTGCTGATAGAGTTCCTCGTCGGAGACTTCAGGGTTGTAGCGGAAATGGGCGCGACCCGTGGCCTCCACCAGTCCGTGAGCCATCAGCGCGCCGGTCGAGACCACGGCATTGACGATGCCGCGATCGATCAGCTCGGTTACGATGAGTCCCTGCTTGGCGATCGTCATTGCGCCGGAAAGAGTCATCACCACGAAACATTCTTCGTCGCGCGCCATGGCTTCGAGGACGTCGGCGGCTTCGCCCAGCTGGCGTCCGGTAAAGGCGGTCTTCGACATCGCTCGGACCAAGTCGTCGATCGACTTCACCCGGCTCAGATCGAGCGGCTCCAGAGGAATCAGCCGGTCTTCGATAGGATTGTGCAGACGCCGGTCGACGCCGTCACCGGCGTGTCCGGCATGATCGTGAGATTTTCCCCCGGCATGGCCGCCGCTATGATTGCCCGGTTTCAAAGTGACACCTCCAAGCACTCTCGTGAGTGACCCGATCAATTACTTTACAGGAACACCGTGAAAGGATGCCACGCACCGGCGGCACGCTTAGGAAGAATTGGTTGCTGACGGCCGGGAACTGAAAGCTGATAGCGGTCCGGCGAATGCTATATATTGATCGTCGAGGAGTGAACCCGTGCCCCCTGACAAATTTCGCGTGGCGCTGGTGCAGATGTCGTGCGGACCGGAGCCCGAACAGAATCTGGGGAAAGCTTTGGAACGCGTGGCCGACGCCGCGGGACGGGGCGCTCAGGTGGTCTGCCTTCCCGAGCTTTTTCAGACCCAATATTTTTGCCAGCGTGAAGATCATTCTCTATTCGACCTGGCCGAGCCGATTCCCGGTCCCGCCAGCCACACGCTGGCCGCCGCCGCTCGCCAGCATGGCATCGTGCTGATCGCGTCTTTGTTTGAGAAGCGCGCGCCGGGCATTTATCACAACACTGCCGCCACTTTCGATTCTGACGGTTCTTTGCGCGGGCTTTACCGCAAGATGCACATCCCCGACGACCCGCTGTATTACGAGAAGTTCTACTTCACCCCCGGCGATCTCGGATTTCGCGCGCTCGATACCAGCGTGGGCCGCGTGGGAACCCTTGTCTGCTGGGATCAATGGTTCCCTGAAGGGGCGCGCCTGACTGCGCTGCAGGGCGCTCCGGTGCTGTTCTATCCCACCGCAATCGGCTGGCATCCTGCGGAGAGAGCCGAGTTTGGCGCGGCGCAGCTTGACGCCTGGCGAACCATTCAGCGCGCACACGCCATCGCCAACGGAGTCTATGTCGCGGCCGTCAACCGCGTCGGCTTCGAGACCGGCAACATTCGTGGCAAATCCACGCCCGGACACGGATTGGAATTCTGGGGCGGGTCGTTTTTCTGCGATCCCTTCGGTCGAGTTCTGGCCGAGGCTTCGAACGACCGCGAAGAAATCCTGATGGGCGATGTCGATTTGAAGGCGCTCGAGGACATCCGGCGCAACTGGCCTTTTTTGCGCGACCGAAGAATCGACGCCTACGCGCCGATCAGCAATCGTCTGCTCGATGGACGGTAAAATCGGGTCGAGGAGTGCAATCGCCTGACCCAGCACGGTCCGCGATATCGTCGTGCTCATCGACCATCGTCGGATTGACTGACAGTATGAGGGCAGCCGTCGCCTGATGAGTCATCCCCCTCTCTCCGTAATTCGAGCCCTAATCCGTGGAGTATGATGAACGGAAAATGAAGAACACAGCCGTCTTGCTCTTAAGTACTCCTATGCCGCTTGCTCGCAAAGGCGTTGTGGCGGAAATCTCCCAATTCCTGATTGGACACAACGGTAGCGTCTTGCACAGCGACGATCATCTGGACAGCGGCCGCGACTTGTTTCTGTCGAGGCTGGAATGGGATCTGGACGGGTTCGATATTCCAATCTCCGATTTCGAGCACTACTTCAAGCCGATGGCCGAACGTTTCCAGATCAAGTACAACCTGGCATTGACAAATTACCGCCCCAAGATCGCCATCCTGGTTTCCGCCTATGACCACTGTCTTGCCGACCTGCTGTACCGGCACAGAACTGGCGAGCTGGCGTGCGACATCGTCATGATTATCAGCAACCACCCGACCGCCAGGCCGATAGCCGATTTTCATCACGTCCCCTTCCATCTGCTAACCAACCCCAAGGACAAGCGCGAGTCTGAGCGGGAAGTGCTTGAGCTACTCGGGCAGGACGTAGACCTGATCGTGCTCGCGCGCTACATGCAAATCCTGGGACCGGATTTCGTCGCCCAATACCTGTTGCGTACGATCAATATCCACCATTCTTTTCTTCCCGCTTTCATCGGTGCGAAACCGTATCATCAAGCTTTCGAGCGCGGCGTGAAGCTGATCGGGGCCACCAGCCATTACGTCACCGCTACCCTAGATGAAGGACCGATCATCGAGCAAGACGTGGTGCGAGTTTCCCATCGCGATTCGGTCGAAGACATGGTAGGCAAAGGTCGGGACTTGGAGAAGGTCGTGCTTTCGCGCGCCGTACGCTGGCATCTGGAAAACCGCATCTTGGTCTACCAGAACAAGACAGTCGTGTTCGCTTAGAAACCGAATGAAAGTAACTGTCGAAGTATCGCCATTTCGCCAGCAACCTTTCTGCTCACTCCGCCGTTTCGCCCCTTTCCACCCTCCGCCGCTTGTGGCTGCTCTCGTGCGCCAGTGTCACTGCCCGCACGGTCCGCAACGCCTGTCGCTTCCGTCTTCCTTTCGCACGGAGGCGAAGGATCTCAGTTTACCTTTTTCGTCGTGGTAGGTCCGGCATTCAACCGGAAACCAAATCGTCATCGGATTTGCGTCCACGCAGAAGTCCCAACCCCTTGAAAGGTTGCAGCAAAGGCTCTGTTTTAGCGGGTCTGGCCACGGCGGGAATTATGGTTGGCGGGAGTGGTTGGCGTAAGATCCCGCACCGTGACCGCTCGCCTCAGCACCGGTTGACAAAGACTGGTGTTTGCGGAGGGACACCGCCGCCAAGCACCAGCTGATCACTGGAGCCAGGGCAAGGTCCTCAGGGTTCTGCTCGACTCCAAAGAACCCTGCGACCAAATCGACCTCGCGAATTGAACCATCCGGAAATTTGATCTGCAAAGGGGCGCTGGAGAGTCCGGAAGGGAAAGCATTCGTTCCGATTCCCAAAATGTTTTGAGGGGTGCTCGAGACGAGAACCCAATTTTCACGGACCCCCGCAAACGCGTGACTGCGCTTGCGCTCGGGGGGATCACCAAGGTAAGGAAACAGGTCCGTGATCCAGCCCGTGACGGATTCCGTGGCGTAGGTTTTCTTTGGTTTGTAAATAGCCTGCCAGAAGTCGCGATTTGGCCGGCCCTGGGTGGTATGTACGAATTCATCGAGGATCAACCGTAAACGCTCAACCCACCAATCCAATTGATAGCTCGCCAGCACCTCGACGCGCTCTCTGATTCGCTCCCAGTCTGCCGCACAGCCCGTAACAGTGATAGAAGGTATGCCGCACACACATCTCATCCTGTACCTGAAATAGCTACTGTAGGTGTCCATCAATACCACTTCGCTGGCGGTACGAATATCCGGAGTGGTCGTGGAAAAATCACAAATCAGAGTACTGTGCAGCGTTGGGTCCGATGCCGCTCGGATTTGCGCCGAAAAGCCCGCAATCGCTGCTTTAACACTCTCCTCGTTCAAGGCTGTGAAGTCTTCGGTCAATTCCTGCTTGCCTTGGCAACGAACAACTCGATCGCGGAGAACCTCAGCGTTGGCCGTAAGGTGATGACTGAACCCTTGTGCAATCGCGAGCCAGATCGAATCCGGCGAGAGGAGCAACGGACGATGTTGGCTGAAAGCGATTTGCACAGCTTCGATCAGTGAATGACACCGGCTGCCGACTTGGTCAAGGATCTTCCCGGGAAACAGGTTCTTCCCGGGCAACATTTTGGAAAGCGATTCGTAAGGGTTGTTGACAACGGGCAAGGTCGGTTCGGGAAGGAAACCATTTGCCTCTGGAAACGCCGATCAAGACTTTTTGCCAGGTTCTCAGTCCAAATGGGCTTTGTGGCAGGTATAACGTTGTCCACTGGAAAAGATATCACTCTGTGCGCCATCCGATTGTCCGGTTCCTTGCCAAACATATTACGCTCCTACGAATCGCCGGAGTTTTTCAATTGTCGTGAGATCCCCACACACGCAGTATGAAAGGCGCATTGAGCAAGAATTGTTCGTCAAGATCATGTCGTCAAGATCAATGTCAGGCTCAGGATTCAATGCACGATTTGTCTTCCCGTGCAATAAACTACCTCCATGGCCCGCTCCGCTCATTCAAGTAATACTTTAAGTGTCTCCCCGGCAACTCCTGCTTACCGCATGCCCGCCGAGTGGGAGCCGCACGCCGCAACCTGGCTGGCCTGGCCGCACTACCACGGCGATTGGCCGGGAAGGTTTGAGCCCATTCCGTGGGTTTACACCGAAATCATCCGCAATCTGGCACGGTGCGAGCGGGTGGAGTTGATCGTCAACGATGCTGCCGCAGAACGCCAAGTCCGCAAACTTCTCGACAGAGCAGACGCGCCATTGGCCAACATCCGCTTCCACCGCTGGCCCACGAACCGGGTGTGGATGCGCGACTCCGGCTGCATTTTCGCAGGGCCCAAACAGCCGGGCTTCGCCCCGCCGGACAGCCCCTTCGACTTCGCCCAGGGCAAGCGAGGGCGGCCGTCCCCAGAGGAATCTCGGCCACTCGCGATCAAGTTCCGTTTCAATGCGTGGGCCAAGTATTCCAACTGGAAACATGACGAAAAGATCGGCAGCCTGATGGCTCGCGCCGCCGCGGCGGAGGAAATCCGCCCGCAAAATAGCGGGAAGCGCGTCGTGCTGGAGGGCGGATCGATTGACGTCAACGGAGACGGAACACTGCTCACCACGGAAGAGTGCCTGCTCAGCCAAGTGCAGGAGCGCAATCCGGGAATGTCGCGCAAAGATTACGAGAGAGTTTTCGCCGAATGTCTGGGTGCACCGCACGTGATCTGGCTCGGCAAAGGCATCTATGGAGACGATACCCACGGCCACGTCGATGACCTCGCTCGCTTCGTCGCAGCAGATACGGTCGTGACCATGGTCGAGGGAAATCGAAAAGACGTGAATCACCAGCCGCTACGCGATAATCTGAGACGTCTACGGGCGGCGCAAGATCAGGCGGGCCGGCGGCTGACTATTGTCGAACTTCCCATGCCGGATCCAGTCGTCTTTGAAAAGCGGAGGCTGCCTGCAAGCTACGCGAATTTCTACATCGCGAACGGGATCGTGCTGGTGCCGGTCTTCAATGATCCCAACGATCGCATCGCTTTGAATACGCTGGCGGAACTTTTTCCCGCGCGAGAGGTCGTGCCGATCTATTCCGGTGACCTGATCTGGGGACTCGGCACCATGCATTGCATGACCCAGCAGCAGCCCGCTTTGCGCTAGAAAGCCGATCGCTCAATGCCCGAGATGACCACAAGCCGCCTGGAAGCATTTAGCGACGGCGTGATCGCCATCATTATTACGATCATGGTGCTCGAGTTGCGAGCCCCCGCGCAACCAACGCTGGCGGCTCTGGCTAAAGTATCCCCGATATTTCTCAGCTACGCGCTCAGTTTTCTGTTGGCGGCGATCATGTGGGTAAATCATCATCATCTGATTCACGCCGTGCGGTCGGTTACGGCGCGCCTTATGTGGTCGAATCTCTATCTGCTGTTCTGGATGTCGCTCGTTCCCTTTGTCACCGACTACATGGGAAAGAACTACCGCGAACCCATGGCGGTGGCGCTGTACGGGCTGGACCTGCTGTTGTGTTCGAGTGGATTTTATTTACTGCGAACGGAGCTGATTCGGCAGAGCCGGGATGATCACTCCCTGATCGAATATCACGAAAGAGTGCAGCGCAAGAACGCATTCTCCGGGTTTCTCTACCTGATTTCGGTTCCGCTGGCCTACGCGTCGATCTATGTCTCGTTCTTTATCTTCGCGTTGGTCCCCGCGACTTACTTTCTGCCTGAAAAAAGGCTCGTTGCCGGAGAAGGCACGAAACGCAGGGAGTAAAGCTTTCCTTCATCTCCGACAAACAGAAGAACGCGGGCCCTTGCGTAAGGGCCCGCAGATTCGGAATTACGCGAAATGATTTAAATGCCTAGCGGCCGGGAGGAGTTCCCCCCGGATTCGCCGAGCCGGGGTTCGAACCGCCGGGGTTTGAGCTTCCGGGAGTCGAACCTGGATTGCTCGTGTCTGGATTGGTTGTCCCGCCATCGGGCTGCGCGCCGGGGTTTGATGGAGATCCCGGCGTCGAAGGACTTCCATTCGGATTCGTGGGATTCGAACCCGGGGTTGCGCTACTTCCCGGCGTCGTGCTTCCTGTGGGCGGCGGAGCCGTGCTGCCCGTCGGAGGCTGACCGGTGTTTCCCGTTGGGGGTGTAGACGGCGACGCCTGCCCCGGAGTTCCGGAACCACCCGGCGCTGCCCCTCCGCCAGGCGCCGACTGCGCCACCATCCAGGTCGCGCAGAACAGAAGCACGGACAGCAGTGTGAGTTTTCTTGGTGACATCATGAGGCCTCCAGCCTTGAATTTTCTGGCGATCCCTTTGCCAGCGGCCGTACCCGCGGGTGTAAGGAATCCATTGTCTAAGTCTGAACGCAGAATGCCGCCGCGGGTATCCGGCATATTCGGTAGGCGAAGGCCAGCGATCCGGTAGGAAGAGCCGGGAGTAGGAGGAAGATGCGATTCTCCAACACGACACAATCTCTGGGAACTCCAGACTCATTCGGCACCAGAATTGTGATCCAGCACTGTTTGGGAATTTGCGCGAGTGGATGTCGTAAGAGCTGTGCAGCGAGTTGTGCTGCCGGGCTTTCGCGTTGGAATATCGACGAACTGCCAGCCGGTTTTATTGCATCTTCGGAGGATTCCCCAGAATTCCCTGGAATTCCGAATCGGGCGTTCCAAGGTTGGGAGAATTTGCGTTCGCGCCAACTCCCCGCTTCCCTTCCCGTGTCTCACCCGCGCATAAAATCACCGCGATTTGGGGCGTTCTACAGCATCGTGGCAATCGCAAACTTCCTGAATTACTGAGGGATCGTAATCAAAGCTATAATAGAAGATTCGGCAGCGCTCTTTGAGGTCGCTGGGAAGGTCCCCGCGTCCACAATTGCCGACTGTCGCCTCGTTGACCCGATGTCTGACCTGCTACCCACGGAAAGCATAATTGTTCGCGGCGCGCGCGTGCATAACCTCAAGAATATCGATTTTGAGGTTGGTCATAACGCGCTGACGGTGGTGACTGGGGTTTCCGGTTCAGGCAAGTCATCGCTTGCCTTCGATACGATTTATGCGGAAGGCCAACGGCGGTACGTTGAATCGCTCTCCGCCTACGCCCGACAATTTCTGGAGCGAATCGAAAAACCGGATGCCGATTCAATCGATGGCATTGCGCCGGCGGTCGCGATCCGACAGAAAAACACCACCCGAAATCCGCGTTCGACCGTGGCTACGGCAACTGAGATCTACGATTATCTGCGATTGTTGTTTGCCCGCGTGGGTCGCACCTATTGCGCGAATTGCGGCGCCGAAGTAAGAAAAGACACGGTGGACGAAATTGCGGATACGCTTCTGGGGCTTGATCCGGAAACGCGGGTGCAAGTTGTTTTCCCGCTGCAGCGCGCGGTCGCTGCGCCTGAGGAGCCGGGGAAGAAAGCGCCTCGCGCCCGTAAGTCGAGCAAGAAGGTATCAGCCCCGGAGGCAGGGCTGACTGACCATCTGAAGACTCGGCTGTTCGAACTTCGCAAGGCGGGCTTCAATCGCCTGTATCAGGCCGGCCAGGTGGTTGAGTTCTCCACCCCGGAATCGCTGCTGGACCTTCGTTTCGACCAGCCGGTCTTCGTTCTGGTGGATCGGTTGACGGTTTCCGCGGAATCGCGTTCGCGGATTGTGGATGCGATTGAAACTGCGTATCGCGAATCGGGCGAGGTAATTTTCGATTTGCCCGCCCACAACCAGCAACCCGCACGGCAGTTGCGCTTTGCTCAGCGCTTCGAGTGCAAGAATTGCAATCTGCGGTATGAAGAGCCGGAGCCCCGGCTGTTCTCGTTCAACAATCCGTATGGGGCTTGTCCCCGCTGCCAGGGATTCGGAAACACGATCGATTTCGATCTGGACCTGGTCATTCCGGATAAGATCAAATCGCTCGGCGAAGGTGCGATCGACCCCTGGAACAAACCCAAGTACCGGCCTGTGTTCACCGAGATGAAGCGTTTCGCCAAGCAGTCCGGGATTCCACTCGATGTGCCGTGGGCGGAGTTGGAGCCCGATCAGCGGGAACTTATTCTGAACGGAGAAGGTCAATTCCTGGGAGTGCGTGGTTTTTTTCAGTATCTGGAGCGGAAGAAATACAAGCTGCACATTCGCGTCTTTCTGAGCCGCTATCGCGGATATTCCAGTTGTTCTTCCTGCCAGGGAACCCGGCTGCGGCTGGAGGCTCGTCAGGTCAAGATCAACGGAAAGAACATTTGCGAAATCTGCGGGATGACGGTTGAGGATGTTTCGAAATTCTTTGCCGGAGTCCAACTCAGTGCCGAGGAGGCCGAGATTGCCGACCGGTTGCTCGAGGAGATCCGGGAGCGCCTGCGTTTTCTCAATGACGTTGGCCTGGAATACCTGACGCTGGACCGATTGGCATCTACACTCTCCGGAGGCGAGGCGCAGCGCATTCAGCTGGCGACTTCGCTGGGGTCGCGGCTGGTGGGCACGCTTTATGTGCTGGACGAGCCCTCCATCGGACTGCATAGCCGCGACACGCAGCGGCTGATTAAGATCCTGCACGACTTGCGCGATTTGGGCAACACGATCCTGGTCGTCGAACACGATCCGGATGTGATGCGCACCGCGGACCGCATCCTCGATCTCGGTCCGGGCGCGGGCGAGAATGGCGGTACCCTGGTGGCGGCGGGAACGTACGAGGAGATTCTTAGGAATCCGGCTTCGCTCACCGGCCGCTACCTTGCGGACGACCTGCGCATTCAAGTGCCGGTTGTACGTCGCCAGCCGGGAGCGCGCCGAATCAGGATTGCCGGGGTGCGCGCCAACAACCTGAAGGGCATCGACATCTGCATTCCGCTGGATATGCTGGTAGCGATCACAGGAGTGTCGGGTTCAGGCAAGTCCACTCTGCTGCATCAAGTTCTCTACCAGGCGCTGGGGCAAGCCAAGCATCAGCAGGCCGCCGGCTCAGCCCGTGGTTCGGCCATGTGGGAGACTCTGGAAGGCGCCGAGTTTATTGACGAGGTGGTGCTGGTCGATCAATCTCCCATAGGCCGGACGCCGCGATCGAATCCGGTGACCTATATCAAGGCCTTCGATGTGATCCGCGAGCTGTTTGCCTCCCTGCCGGAGGCCAAGAAGCGCGGCTTTTCGTCCGGGCATTTTTCTTTCAATATTCCGGGCGGCCGCTGCGAAACCTGCCAGGGCGATGGCACGGTTACGGTGGAGATGCAATTCCTGGCCGATGTGGAACTAATCTGCGAGGAGTGCAAAGGCACGCGCTACAAGCCGCAAGTGCTCGAAGTCCGCTATCGCGGCAAGAATATTCACGAAGTCTTGAACCTCACGGTAAAGGAAGCTCTCAGGTTCTTTGCCGAAGTGCCCAAGTTGACCGAGAAGCTGCGCGTGCTGGACGAAGTGGGGTTGGGATATCTGCGGCTGGGACAATCGGCGACCACACTTTCCGGGGGCGAAGCGCAGCGCATGAAACTGGCGGCGCATCTGCAACCCGCAGGCCGGGAGATCGGACGTCCGAGTTCGACACCGCCGGAAGGAGCTCGACGCCGCCGACGTCTGCTTTACATTTTCGATGAACCCACGACCGGGCTGCACTTTGACGACGTCAGCAAACTGCTATCGGCGTTTCGACGTCTTATTGAAGCAGGCGGCTCGATCCTGGTGATCGAGCACAATCTGGAAGTGATCAAAACGGCGGACTGGGTCATCGACCTGGGGCCGGAGGGCGGCGCAAGGGGCGGCAACATCGTTGGAGTCGGGCCGCCCGAGGCCATCGCCCAGCTGCCCGGCTCGTACACGGGCAAGTATCTGGCCCGGCTGCTGAACGGGAAAGGCAGTAACGGAGCGTCGCGTTCGAATGCGAGCAAGTAAACTCCTAGCTTCATGGTTGCTGCTGCTGGCGGCCAATCCATGCGGGTTGGCGCAGGACGCAGATCATCCTGCGAAATCCTCGGAAGGTTCATCGTCGGATTCCTCGGCCGCGTCTTCTTCGGCGAAGCCGGCGCAGTCCGCGCCGGTTGATTCTCATCGGCGGGTCCACACGATTCAAGTCTCGGACGACGATGCTGAGCCGGGCGAACTCACCGCGGCGGAAGCAGCGATTGAAAAGCGAAACTACGCAGCCGCCGAGCCGCTGCTTCGCAAGTTGGTTGAGCGTGATCCTAAAAGCTACGTGGCGTGGTTCGATCTGGGCTTTGTGGACAACGCTTTGGGAAGAGTTGATGAATCGATCACGGCTTATCGCAAGTCGGTTGCGGCCAAGCCCGATGTTTTCGAATCGAACCTGAATCTCGGCTTGCAACTCGCGAAGACCGGCCAGCCTGACGCAGAGGAATTCCTGCGAGCCGCAACCCAGCTGAAGCCCGCCGATCACGCTGCGGAAGGCGGGTTTCGCGCATGGCTGGCGCTCGGCCACACGCTCGAGAAATCAAAGCCCGAAGAGGCGCTCCTCGCCTACCGGCAAGCGGGGGCGTTGCAGCCCAAACAAGCCGAGCCGCATCTTTCCGCCGGCCTGCTGCTCGAGGGGCAGAATAAGTTCGCCGAGGCCGAGCAGGAATACCGGCGAGCGCTGGGACTCGATGCGCGATCCACCGATGCGGTCATTGGCCTGGCTAACATCTACATGAGAGGCCGCCGTTTTCCCGAGGCGGAAGATTACCTGCGCAAGCTGCTGGCCATACAGACGGACTCCGGCGCGGCGCACATTCAGTTGGGGCGCATTCTGGCGGCCCAGGGAAAAAATGATGCGGCGATCGCGGAACTTCAGGCTGGAATCAAAATCGATCCGGCTGACGATGCGGAGCGCCGCGAAGTTGCCGAGCTGTATCTAACGGCCGGAAAAAACAATCTCGCCGAAGAAGCCTACCGCGGATTGCTTTCCGCTCATCCCAACGAGGCAGAGCTTCATCGGCAGCTAGGGGAAGCTCTGCTGCGGGAAAAGAGATTCCCGCAAGCCCAGGAGGAGTTCATCACGGCGGTAAAGCTCAAGCCGGAGCTGGGAGAAGCCTACGGCGGTCTCGCGTTCGCCGCCAGCGAGAATAAAGATTACGAGCTGGTGATTCGCGCACTGGATGCGCGGGCGAAGCGGTTGCCGGAGGTTCCGATCACTTATTTCCTGCGCGCCTCCGCCTATGATCACTTGCGCGATACCAAGAAGGCGGCGGCAAATTATCACCTCTTCCTCAATACCGCCAATGGGAAGTATCCTGTTCAGGAGTGGCAGGCGAAGCACCGGCTCATTGCCATCGAGCCCAAAAAATAGCCTGAAGAAAAGCAATGGTTTCGGGGATGACCTATTCACGAATGCGGCTTGCCGCAGCCGCAGGCCTTGTGCTCTCGGTGTTCGCGATATGTCCGTTGGGGATCGGCAGTCAGGAACCCACGGTCGAGGAACTAAAGGCGCGGGTCAACAGCGCCAGTGTGGCGGATCGTCCTGCCCTGTGCATTCGCATCTGCGAGCGGCAGCTGGAAGCCGCGGACCGGCTCTACGTGGCGGGCGATAGCGCCAACGCGGGAACGGCGCTCTCCGACGTGCTGGCGTTTGCCGAGCTTGCTCGAGACTATGCCATCCAGTCGCGAAAACACGAGAAGCCCAGTGAAATTGCGATGCGAAAGATGGCCCGGAAACTTTCCGATCTGAAACACACCGTCTCTCATGAAGATCAGGACACGATACAGAACACGGTCGACCGAATGGAGCGCATTCGGGACGATCTGCTTTTAGCAATGTTTCCTAAGGGCGGGAAGAAATGATCACACTTGCGTTTCGAACGCGCTGCTGCTTGGGATTGTTATTACTGCTGGCTGCCGTGGCGCCGGCTCAGCAGCATCGAGATCCGTTTACCCAGCCGGAGATCGATCAGATCCGCGATACCAGTTGGGAGCCTCAGCTCCGGCTCGCGCTTTATCTGAAGTTTGCGCGGGCGCGGTTGGTCGCGCTCGAGCAGATGCGCAACGATCCCAAGACCAAAGACCGGGCGCAACAAACCCATGACCGGCTCGACGACTTTCTGCTGATCTACGACGAGCTGAACGATAACGTCGAGACCTACGTTGATCGAAAAGATGACATCCGCAAGCCGCTGAAGCTGATCGTCGATGCCGACACCGAGTTTCAGGCCAAGCTGCGAGCGTTGAAAGACGCGGCCGACGTTCCCGTGGAGGAGGCGAAGCAATACGAGTTTGTTTTAACCAATGCGCTGGATACGCTTGACACTTCGGCGGAGGATCATCGCAAGCTTCTGGTGGAGCAAGACGAAGCTGCCAAGCGCCGGAAGAAATCGGATCCGAAGCCGTCGGGCGGGCGATCGGAGTAGGCGGTTTCCGGCTTCGGCGTCCGCTTCCTGGGGGCGGTTAAAGCGATGCATTTAGGGGCGAGCGCCGGAGCCGGGCAGGCCGAGCTTGGCCGTGATAATCTGGGCTCATTGTGCGTGAGGGACTGCTCGAAATCTTTCATGATGAACACCGGCAGTTGCGCCCCGGCGCTGCGCCGCCTGAACTGAAGATCGAGTTTTTTGCCTTCGCCAATGTGAACAACACCATCCGACTGCGCGAAGGCAGATTGCTGGTTCGGCTTTCGGATCTGCTGGAAGGCGCACCCGAGGCGGTTGTACGCGCCATCGCTCACATTTTGCTGGCCAAGATGTATCGCAAGCCGATCGATCGCAGCCACTCCGCGCGTTATCGAAAATACATCGGCAGCCATGAACTGGTGCGCAAGGCGCACCTGGTGCGGCAGATGCGCGGTCGCAAACGGCTGCATTCTCCGCACGGGCGGATCTATGATCTCGATGTGGTTTTTGAGGACTTGAACCGGCGGTTTTTTCATGGACTGTTGGGCCGGCCGCGCATGAGCTGGAGTCCGACCAAGACTCGACGCATTCTGGGGCATTATGATCCGGCGCATAATGCGATCGTCATCAGCCGGATCTTTGACCAGTTCTTGGTTCCGCTCTACGCCGTGGAATACATCGTTTATCACGAGATGCTGCATTTGAAGCATCCGGTGAGGCTGCGCGGGAGCCGGCGCTGCGTGCACTCGGCGGAGTTTCAGGCCGAGGAGAAATTGTTTCCGCAATTGAAGCGGGCGGAGGCGTTTCTGATGCGACTATAACTGGAACCATCCGTTACCCGCGTTATGAGCCCAAACTGAATGCGTGCCTATGATGTTTGCATGAGTTTGCTTGGGGTCAGGTTCGCTGTCTTCGTCTTTGCCGCCCTATGTGTATTTGTCGGTTATGTCCTTCCTATGCTGTCCCGAGCTGATGGAAGCCGACGGATCGAGGATTCACAGAAACTGTCCCTGGGACGGCAGCGAACGCGGGCTGCAATCAGCGGCGTCATTTTCTTCTTCCCTGCCTTTGTCTTGTCCCTTCCACTTACGATTCCATGGGCTAGACACCAGTGGCCCGGAGACGGCCAGGCCGTTTTCGGGGCATTCTGGCCGAGCGTTGGAATCGCATTGATTTCAGCGACCTGTCGCTCGATCTACCTGCTCATGAAGGTGAGTATTGACCACGAGAACGACAACAAGAGATTTTTACCGTAGGCTGTAAGGCGACGACCGAGGGCCAGAACTCTCCTAAGATCGCCATTCTCGGGCGAGCCGGCACACCCCGACCCCGTTTAATCCCATATTTCTCCATGGGATGTAAATCACGGACGGTTGTGAGATCACACATTGACGCTCCCGGCGCCTCCGGCATATCCTTGAAGTTGAAATTGAAATTCATTTTCAAGATTATTACTGCCGCTTAGGACCTGGGTATCGCATACTGGGTATCGCATCAATGTTACAAGCATTCATCATCACGCTGCGCGAGGGGGTGGAGGCCGCCCTGATCGTCGGAATTACGCTGGCCTACCTCGCCAAAATTGGCCGCAATGATCTGCGCAAGGCCGTTTATGCCGCTCTCGGTGCTGCCTTCGTCGGGAGCATCGGGATTGCCGTCGCGATTTCCCGGCTTAACTGGAACGAGGATGTGTTCGAGGGCTGGATCATGCTGGCCGCGGCCTTCTTCGTCATCACCATGGTGATTTTCATGATGAAGACGGGGCGCAAGCTGAAAGGCGAGATTGAGGGCAAGGTCGGATTGCTGGCGGGCGGCGATGCCTGGATCGGCCTGTTTTTCTTCGTATTTCTGATGGTGCTGCGCGAGGGCGCTGAGACCGTGCTGATGCTCTCCGCCGTGACCTTGAACTCGACCGAGCTGATGAGCTTCCTCGGCACGTTACTGGGCGTGATCACGGCGATTGCTTTCGGAGTGATGTTCGTCAAAGGCACGTTGCGGATCAACCTGCAGAAGTTCTTTCGCGTCACCACCGCGATTCTTTTCCTGGTGGCGGCGCAACTGGTGATTGCCGGGCTGCATGAGCTTTCCGAAAGCGGCGTGATCGCTTCTTCCAAGCGTGAAATGGCGATCATCGGTCCGATCGTGCGCAATGATCTTTTCTTTTTCGTCACGATTTTCGCTCTGGCGGCTCTGATGGTGTTATTCGACGCCAAGCGCCGCGAGCCCGTGCCGGTATCGGACTCTCCCGCCGAACGCCGCAAAGCAGCCTGGAGTGCGCGCAAGGAGCGTTTCTGGATGGCGTCGGTGTACGGCTTCTCGTTCGTCTTCATCGCCCTGGTGACCGCGGAGTTTATCTACACCAAGAGCGTGAGTGCGCTGTCACCAGCCACGGAAGTCAGCTTTACCAACGGCCAGCTGAAGATCCCGCTGGCCCAGATTTCCGATGGCGACCTGCACCGCTTCCAGGCGCAGGAGAATGGTACGTCGATCCGCTTCTGGCTCTATCAAAAGCCCGATGGAAAAATCGCGACCGTGTTTGACGCGTGCGAAATCTGCGGTGCGGTCGGCTTCTACAAATCTTCTAGCGGAGTGGTTTGCAAGAACTGCGCCGCTCCCGTCAATCCGCAGTCTGTGGGTACGGCGGGCGGCTGCAATCCAATTCCGCTCAAGGCGACGCAGACCGCGGATTCCGTGATGATTCAGGAGGCGGACATCGCGGTGGGCGGCCGCTTGTTCGAGAAACAATAGGAATGTTCGTCCGTCTTGTCTACGAATCTTTCCGGCGGCAAAAGCGGCGTAAATTGCTGGCAGGCGCGGCCATCACCCTGGGGGTTACGGTGGCGACCGCGATGATCGCGGTGGCCACCGACATCGGCGACAAGATGAATCGCGAACTGCGGACCATCGGTGCCAACCTGCTGGTGACGCCCCAGGAAGATACGCTCGACGTGGAGATTGGCGGCGTCAACTTGAAGCCGCCCACGGACGGCGCTTTTCTGAACGAGGCAGACCTGCCGAAGATCAAAGGTACTTTCTGGCACAACAACATTACCGGCTTTGCGCCCATGCTGCCGGTGAACGTCTGGCTGCAGCGCGAAGCGAAAACCGAAAATATTACGTTGCTCGGCACTTACTTCGCCAAGCGGGTTGCGTTTGGCAAAGAAGAATTCACCACCGGGGTTCGGACCACGCATCCGTGGTGGAAGGTTTCCGGCGCATGGCCGGATGACAGTTCGCGCGACGTTTTGCTGGGGGAGCGCCTGGCGGCGCGGCTTTCGGCGAAGGCGGGCGATGAAATTGCGGTCTCCGGTCGAGAATTGCGGGTGAGCGGAATTCTCGCCACCGGTGGCAGCGAAGACGATCAGATCGTTGCGCCGCTTTCGCTTGCCCAGGAGATACTCGGCAAACCCGGCGCGGTTCGCCGAGTGTACGTCAGCGCCCTGACCAAGCCCGAGGATGCGCTTGCCCGCCGCGACCCGAAAAGCATGTCTGGTCCCATCTACGATCGCTGGTATTGCTCGCCCTATCCGCAGTCGATTGCATTCCAGTTGCAGGAGGCGATTCCGCACTCGCACGCCGAGCAGATCCGCCAGGTCGCGCAGAACGAAGGCGCCGTCCTCACTCGCATCGAGGGCCTGATCTTCTTGGTCACTCTGGCTGCGCTGTTGGCATCGGCACTGGCCGTTTCGGCCGCCATGGCTACGGCGATCTTCGAGCGCGGGGCGGAAGTCGGTCTGATGAAAGCTCTGGGCGCGGGAAGGCTGGCCGTCGCGTCCGTCTTCTTTGCCGAAGCGACGCTGCTGGCGTTGATTGGCGGCTCGGTGGGCTTTCTAGCCGGGGGCTTGCTCGCCCATCAAATCGGCCGCTCCATCTTTAATTCCCAGATCACGATTCCGCCGGTCCTCTTGCCCGTCATCCTGGCGGTCGCGATGATGGTTACTTTTGCGGGAAGCGCTGCGGCGATCCGCAAAGCCGTGGGGCTCGACCCCGTATTTGCTTTGCGAGGGGAATGGTGAAGGCGAACCTGTCTAATTCCGCGAAGCAAGTCGCCGCCAACCGCGCTCGTTCTGCCCACACTTCCATGTTTTTCCGCATGCTGTTGCGGGCCGCGGTGCTGCGCCGCGGACGCGCTGCCTCGGCGTTGTTTGCCATGGTGGTGGCCGCAGCCGTTACCACCGCGATGTTGAATCTCTACGTCGATGTGCAGGCCAAACTGCGCCGTGAGTTTCGTAATTATGGTGCCAACATCATTCTCGTCGGCAAAGACGGCGCTTCCCTTTCCCCGGACGCTGTGCCGCATGTGGAAAGGGTGCTCGCGGGTCGTGGAGTGGCCGCGCCCTTCGCGCTTGTGGTCGCCCGCACCAGCGATGGTCAGCCAGTTGTGGTCGCAGGCACGGATTTCGATCGCGTTCGGCGGTTGGACCGCTGGTGGTCGGTTAGCAACTGGCCTTCGGCAGGGTCCACTTCTCGCGCGGAAGACGCGCGAGAAACCGGGCGCCCGGCTCTGGTTGGGGTTCGCGCCGCTTCGGTTGTATCGCCCAAGAATCAGCCCTTCGATCTCAGCTTTCAGGGACAGGTCATTCACTTGACATCTGCGGGCACGGTGCAGACGGGCGCGGCCGAAGACAGCCGCGTCTATCTGTCTCTGGTTGATTTCACCTCATGGACTGGGGTTCAGCCTTCGACCATCGAGGTCGCGGCAACCGGTTCGCCGCAGGAGATTGCTGCGATCATGCGCCAGCTTGAGCAGGCGATTCCTGGAACGGATGTCCGTCCGGTGAGGCAAATCATGGAAGGCGAAGCGCGGGTGCTGGGCAAGACTCGCTCCACGTTGCTGGCCGCCGCCGCTCTGATCATTCTGACGGCCGCACTGTGCGTGCTTTCGACGCTGATGGGATGGGTCTTCGACCGCCGCCGCGATTTCGCTATCATGAAGGCGCTGGGAGCCTCGAATCGTTTGTTGAATGGGTTTTTCGCGGCGGAAGCCGCTGCCCTGGGCGCGACCGGCGCCTTAATCGGATTTATTCTGGGCATAGGGATCGCCGCCTGGATCGGCCGGGTGAACTTCCACGCGCCGGTGGTTCCGCGTTACGGCGTGCTCCCATTGGTTCTGGCTGGTAGCATGGTGGTGACGCTGCTGTCGGCAATTCTGCCGATTTCGTTGTTGCGACGGGTGCAGCCGGCGGTCATTCTGAGGGGAGAGTGAAATGATTCAGATCAAGAACCTAACCAAACTCTACCCAGCCAAGGCTTCGGGCAACCAGAACCCGAAAGGCAGCGGCAGTCCCAACGGCGCCATTCGTGCGCTGGACCAGATTTCGTTGCACGTTCCGCAGGGCGAATGGCTTTCGATCATGGGTCCGTCGGGGTCGGGTAAATCGACGCTGGTGAATCTCATCGGCTGCCTCGATCGTCCCAGCTCCGGCGAGATCTGGCTTGACGGCCAGAATGTTTCAAACGTTGGCTCCGCCGAATTGAATCGCGTGCGCGCGGAAAAAATCGGATTCATCTTTCAGCAGTTTCATCTGATTCCGTTTCTTACCGCCGTCGAGAATGTCATGCTGGCGCAGTACTTCCACAGCATGACCGATGAGAAGGAAGCGGCGGAAGCTTTGACCCGCGTGGGGCTGGGTGACCGTGCGCATCACCTGCCGTCGCAACTCTCCGGCGGTGAACAGCAGCGTGTGTGCATCGCGCGCGCTCTGATCAATGATCCGAAGATTATTCTGGCCGACGAGCCGACCGGCAGTCTCGACGCGGTCAACGAAGAGATCGTGCTGCGCCTGCTCCGCGAATTTCACCAGCAGGGACGAACCATCGTGATGGTGACGCACGACCCTGTGGTCGCGCGCCTCGCCGATCGCCACATCGAATTCCATCATGGCAAGATCGTGTCGCAGGAAGTGTTTGCGATGGCAGACGAAGAGCAGTTCGATGAGGTTCTCGAAGAACTCTGGGTGCTGGCCGAACATGGTGAGATTGCCGAAGTCGAGCGCATGGAAGTGCACGGAGCTCTGCCCGTGAGCCTGGCAATTGAGAAAATGATTCAGATGGGGTTTGTGGTTTCGGCTCCGCATCCGCCGCTGGCTCACGGGCATAAGCCCTTCGTCAATCCCTGCCACGATGCGCTGAAACCGGTTGCGGCCTCGATCGGCGACGGAACGCTGATCGTGGAACTCACCCCCCGCGGCCGGGAACGGGCGGGAAACATCATTCGCCGTCACCGCCTCGCCGAACGCTTGTTTACCGACAGCCTGGCCATGGACAGCGAATCCGAGATCGAACAGCAGGCCTGCAAGTTCGAGCACATTCTTTCGCCCGAGGCCACCGATAAGATATGCACCTTCCTCGGACACCCGCGCACCTGCCCGCATGGCGCGCCAATCCCGCCCGGGGCGTGCTGCGGAGCGATCCCGGAGTTCGCCGGAGCGACAACCACGGGATCAGCTCAGCGAAGAAATCTCTAGTTTCCTCTTGAGTAACAATGCTGGTCACCGGTCTTAGCTTTTCTGACTGCTATGATCGGAACGGATGCGATTCCAGCAAACATGAGCGCGAGACGTCCAACGATCGGGGTATTCGATTCCGGCTTTGGCGGCCTGACGGTCCTTAAAGCGTTACTTGAACTCATCCCCGACGCCGATTACATCTACTTCGGCGATACCGCCCGGCTTCCCTACGGATCAAAGTCGGTCGAGACGGTGGCGCGCTATGCGGTCGAGGCGGCCCACTATCTGGAGGCGCGCGGAGCGCAACTGCTGGTCATAGCCTGCAACACCGCAACCGCGCTGGCTCTCGATCGCATTATCGCTGCCGCCCGCGTACCCGTCGTGGGAGTGGTGGAGCCCGGCGCCGCTGCGGCCGCTGCCGCCAGCGGGAACAAGCGGGTCGTCGTCGTCGGGACCGAGGCCACGGTCAGCAGCCACGCCTATCACAGAGCCCTCGAATCGCGCGGTCTTGACGCCCGGGAGAAGGCTTGCCCGCTTCTGGTTCCCCTGGTCGAAGAGGGATGGATCGACCATCCCGTGACCGAAGAGGTCGCCGGCATCTATCTGGATGAAGCCTTCGCCGACGGCTTTCGCGAAGCTGACGTCCTGCTGCTCGGCTGCACCCACTACCCGTTGCTCAAGCCGTTACTGCGCCGCGTGGCGCCGCCTCATGTGAGCATCGTCGACTCCGCCGAATCTACCGCCCGCGCTGTCGCCAGCCATCTGCAGACCATGCTGGTTCGCGCTTCAGCCGTTCATGAGGAGCGTCGCGCCCGGCCGCGTCTTAAGTTTTTTGCCACCGACTCGGTAGAGAAATTCCGGCGTCTGGGAGAGCGCTTCCTGGGGCACCCCATCGAAGACGTTCAGCACGTGGACTTGAAGGAATAGGACCGGAGAGTACAAGGATTCTGCCAGGCGGGGACCCGCAATGCAGAATCGAACAACTCAGTACAAGTGGAAGTCCACTTCCACGGCAATCTCTACGGCCACGGGGTGACCGTCTTTCATGCCTGGCTCGAAGCGGTATTTCTTGGCAACTTCGATTGCCTTCTCGTCGAGGCCCATGCCCAGTGAGCTCAGGATTCTCACATTTCTCGGTATGCCATCGACGCCGACGATCATGCCGACCAGGCAGGTGCCTTGATATTTGGCTTTGCGAGCTTCCTCGGAAAATTCTGCCTCAGGCTCGTTGAGCGGGCGGGGCGGGGTTACACCGCCTCCCACGCGAAACACGCCTCCTCCAACGCCGCCGCCTTCGCCGGGTCCGACTCCCGGTCCTCTGCCGGATCCAACTCCTGTACCGCTGCCAGAGCCAATTCCGCTCCCCGAGCCGGTACCGTTCGAGGGCAGCGTCGCACCGGAGGTGGGATCGCCCAGGTTTGGCATGCTGTTCATGGCCAGCTTCACGTCGGGAGGAACCACGACCGTCGGTTCTACCGCGAGCTTCGGGTTCTGATTTCTTACCACAACCATCGGGGGCGTGATCTGTTGCATCGAGAACTTGGGCAAGCGCCCTTTAGAAGCCTGCAGAACATCGTGATCGCCACCGCCGCCGCCACCGCCAGCCTGCGTCTTTGCGGGTTTCAGCACATAATCGCCGGGATCAACCAACGTCGTGGTGGTCTGCGGCTTGGCCGTCACCTGGGTCACGAGGCGCCGACCTAGAACCGTGCCGCCAATAATCAGGGCCAGCACGATCACGTGCGCGACGGTCGAACCCAGGGCGCCGTTCTTCTTGTAATTGTAAAATCCCCAGATATCTTTAACCGGAATTGGCTTCGATTCCAGCTTCAACGGCGGAAGTTTCTTGGGAAAAAAGAATTCGTCGAGACCGGCCAGCAGAGACTTCCACAACGGCTCAAAAGTCTCGGGAGCCAATAACAGGTGAAGTTCGGGCTCCCCGGCGGCGTTCATGCTAACTTCTTTCGGATTCACTTCTACGGATGACATGTTCCCCGATTTCGGCTTCCTGCGTCGAACTGCGAAACAATCGCACGGGCAACGCCCTGCTTAACAGAGATGAGCAGTCTTTCCAACGAGTTGCCTCTTTGTCTGCGTTAATTCCCCGAAGCAGGTGTGACAGCCTCTATGGCTCAAATCTGAACCTTCTTCATAAAATTGTACCTCTTCCGTCTCCCTTTAAGACAGCGAATTTGTAAATTCACTCACCCGTTGCCGCCGCGGGGAATTCGTCTGGTAACCCGCTCTGCCCTACAGCGCGGATCCAGTTCCTCGCTCGATGCGCCGCCGTGGACGTTCTCCGCGCAGCTCCCTATAATGAAAAGATTCAATCATTTGGGAGAAGCCAACCGGGTGCCGCTCGAACTGAAAGCCACCATCAATCTGCCTAAGACCGCCTTTCCGATGAAGGCCAACCTGCCTCAGAACGAGCCGAAGATCCTGGCCCGCTGGGAGCAGATGGGCATCTATGACCGCATCCGGCAGGCCCGCCGGGGTTCGCCCACCTACATTCTGCACGACGGACCACCCTACACCAGCGGTCCCATTCACCTGGGCACGGCCCTGAACAAGTGCCTCAAGGACTTCATCGTGAAGTCGAAAAACATGGCGGGATTTGACGCTCCCTATGTTCCTGGATGGGATTGCCATGGCCTTCCGATTGAGATCAAGGTGGATAAAGAACTCGGCGGCAAGAAGCTGCAGATGCGACCGATCGACGTGCGCGCGGAGTGCCGCAAATACGCCCAGAAGTTTCTTGACCTGCAACGCCAGCAGTTCAAGCGCATCGGTGTCTTCGGTCGCTTCGACCGGCCCTACGCCACCATGAACCCGCAATACGAGTCGGTTGTGCTTTCGACCTTCTTTTCCTTCTACGAAAACGGCTTCGTCTACAAGGGCCTGCGCGCCGTCTACTGGTGCATGCACGACGAAACCGCCCTCGCCGAGGCCGAGGTTGAGTACGAGAATCACACCAGCCCCACGGTTTGGGTGAAGTACGCGCTGCTCGACGATCCCGCCAAGATCGACGCGGCGCTGGCGGGGAAGAAAGTCTCGACCATTATCTGGACGACCACTCCCTGGACGCTGCCTGCGTCAATGGCCGTGGCCTTTCATCCGGATGAAGAGTACGTGGGACTGGAATCTGGCGGCGAGGTCTACGTCGTCGCATCGAAGCTCGCCCAAGATGTCGCGGAAAAGTGCAACCTCGCCGATCCCCGAGAGCTCGCGCACTTTCCCGGCCGCAAGCTCGAGCGCCTGAACTTCCAGCATCCCTTTCTCGATCGCAAAGTTCTCGGCGTCCTGGCCGACTACGTGACCATGGATACCGGAACCGGGGTGGTGCATACCGCCCCTTCGCACGGCGCCGAGGACTTTGCTACCGGTGTTAAATACGGCCTCGACGCCACCAGCCACGTTGACGAGAAGGGCATCCTGCGCGACGGCCTGCCGGAATACAACGGCCTCCAGGTCTTCAAAGCGAATCAGCCGATCATCGAATTGCTGCGAAAGCGCGGAGCTCTGCTGCACTCGGAGAAGACCGAGCATTCCTATCCGCACTGCTGGCGCTGCCATAACCCCGTCATCTTCCGGGCCACGGAGCAGTGGTTCATCTCCATGGAGACGCCCATGCCGGGGAGTTCGAATCGTCGAGGTTCGGAAAGTAGTCGAGGCTCGGAAAGCGACACGTTGCGCACCCGTACGCTAAAAGAAATCAAACAGGTGAAGTGGGATCCGGCGTGGGGCGAGGAGCGGCTCTCGAACATGATCGCCACACGCCCCGATTGGTGCATCTCGCGGCAGCGGGTGTGGGGTGTGCCCATCGCGGTTTTTCTCTGCGAGAGCTGCGGCAAGCCGCTCAATGATCCGGCCATCAATCGCAAGGTGGTTCAACTGTTCGCGCGCTCCGGAGCCGATGCCTGGTTTAGCTCGGAGCCAGACTCGATTCTGGCAGAGGGTACGAAGTGCGCGCATTGTGCCGGCACCAAGTTTGAAAGGGAAACTGACATTTTTGACGTGTGGCTGGAATCGGGCGCGAGTTATCTTGCGTTGATCGCCGATGAGCCGACCTATCCCTGGCCTTCCGATCTGTACCTGGAAGGCGGCGACCAGTACCGCGGATGGTTTCAGTCGTCACTTCTCTGCGCCATGGGCACGCACGCGACGCCGCCCTACAAAGGCGTGGTCACACCCGGATGGACGCTCGACGAAAAAGGTCAGGCCATGTCAAAGTCCCGCGGCAACGACGTGGATCCGGTCGATATCGCCGGCCGTCTTGGGGGAGAAACCGTAAGGCTCTGGGTCGCGTCCGTCGATTTCCGTGAAGACGTGGTCGGCTCCGAACCGCTGATGCAACGGGTTGCGGAAAACTACCGCAAGATTCGCAACACGTTTCGCTATATCCTCGGAAATCTCGGTAATTTCGATCCGCAGGCCGACGCGGTTCCATGCAACAAGATGGAAGCGCTCGACCAGTACATGCTGCGCCAGACCTGCGCCTTTGCGGCAGACGTAAAGAACTCCTACGATGAATTCGCGTTTCACAAGATCTATCACCGGCTGAATCACTTTTGCATCGTCGACCTGAGCGCGTTCTACTTTGATGTGCTCAAAGACCGGCTCTACATTTCAGCGCCCAAGTCGCAAGCCCGGCGCAGCGCGCAGACGGCAATCTGGCGAATCGGGGAAGCTTTGGTCCGTCTGCTCGCGCCGATCATGAGCTTCACCTCGGAAGAGGTGTGGGACTATCTTCCGAAGACTGCGGCGCGCGCGCAGAGCGTGCACCTTGCCTTGTTTCCTTCGCAAGTTGAGATTCTGGGCGATGACGGGAACGTGGGGAGCGAATCTGCGCTTGGAGAAGACCAGGCTCATCGCGACCAGACCGGAGAAGATTGGGCCACGCTCCGATCGGTCCGCGATGAAGTTTTAAAAGCTCTGGAAGAGGCGCGTAACAATAAGCTGATCGGCACCGGCCTTGAGGCTCAAATCAATATTGCCGCGCCCGAGCCGGTTTATTCCATACTGACTCGCCATGCAGGTGAGTTGCGTTATTTGTTCATCGTATCGGCCGTGACCCTGGTTCAGGCCTCGGGCAATGGCACGGGCGGAGCCCACGTCGAGGTGAAAAAGGCAGACGGGGCCAAGTGCGAACGGTGCTGGAACTACTCGATCCGCGTCGGCGAGGACGCGAAGTACCCGACAGTATGCGAACGCTGCAGTCCCGTGCTGAGAGAATTGGAGTCATCCTGATAGCGTAATAGCATCGAGCCACTCGTGAATCGGCGAAAGCTGCGAACCTTCCTGCTGACGTTGCTCACCCTCTGCCTGATCCCTGCCACGCGCTACCACCAGATCGACGAACCGCTGTTGCATCTTCTACGCGGCTCTCATCGGGTTGACCCGCTGTCGCTGCACCTGGCGGGGGAATTTGTAGAAAATAATCTAGGAACCGAACAGGACGCGGATGGTTCTGTCACGGTGCGCATGATCGCGCAACAATACCTCTTCGTTCCGCACTGCATTCTGGTTCCCGCCGGAGTCGCCGTTCATCTTCGCGTCACCAGCGCCGACGCCGTGCATGCGCTGTCTTTTGATGGCACCGACTATAACGTGAAAGTTCTTCCGGGCACCGTCAGCGAGGCGCAACTGCAGTTTCCCAACCCCGGCGAATACAAAATGCCATGCCGAGAATTCTGCGGAGCCGGACATTACGCCATGAGGTCCGAATTGAAAGTCGTCCCTCGCGAGCAGTTTCCCGCCTTACGGCCGGAAGAAAGGGGAAACTGTGCAGCGCAATAACCGATGTTTTGCTCCGAGCGCCGGGGTCGCCACAGTTATTTTGGCTGCGAGCATTTTGGCGGCGGGTTCCCTGCTGCTTTTAGCCAGCGACAGCCCACCCGATCAGATCCCCTCCTATGTTTCTTGGACGCCGGAAACGATTGCAGCAGCTTCCTCAGGAGATGGGTTTCGTGGAATGTTGCTGGCAAAGCGCTGCGATCATTGCCACGGAACGGAAGGTTTCAGCGCTGCTTCCTCAACCCCCAACCTGGCTGGCGTGGGCAAGCTTGCAATCTGGAAGCAGTTGCAAGATTTCCAAACTCAAAAGCGAAAGTCGCGAAGCATGAATCCGATCGCGGAATCCCTTTCCCCTCGTGACCTGGTAGATGTGGTTGCCTATTACGCCAAGCTGCCGGTTTTTACCGATCCTCAAGACAACCGAGTCTTTCCTCAATCGCGACCTGACCCGGCAAATGCGGCAATCGCGACGCGTCTGATTTCATTTGGAGACGGGGGGCGCGGCATTCCGCCCTGCCAAGCCTGCCACGGGCCGGTGGCTTTTCGTCCAGGTGTGCCTTCGCTCTCAACCCAGAACGCCGACTACGTTTTGATCCAGCTCGAAGCTTTCGCAAACCGGTCTCGCCGCAACGATATTAATATGCCGATGCGAACCATCGCAGGGCTGCTCACCGAAGAGGAGCGACACGCGATTGCGGAGTATTACGGTTCCGGCAACGGCTATCAGGCCGGAAGCCCGCCCGCGCCGAACTAGGAGGGGATGCGCGTTGCTGGGGGCCCGATGCCCCATAAGCGCTACGCTTTCTGTCCTACCGCAATTCTTCCATCGCGGCCTCGAGTACTTCCCGGCTCGGACGTGTTATCGACTCCGGCAGCGTAGCCAGCGGCTGATCGATCATGTTCAGCAGATCGATCAGGGTGGGCG
>Ga0302325_10004556_pt1 | contig 31952 bp, 22 predicted proteins | sample Palsa_T0_2_FD_201948 | JGI IMG/M metagenome (GOLD analysis project Ga0302325, IMG submission 201948) | Peat permafrost microbial communities from Stordalen Mire near Abisko, Sweden - Palsa_T0_2 | ecosystem: Environmental > Terrestrial > Soil > Palsa > Peat permafrost | place: Sweden: Abisko... | reverse complement strand
CACCGCCGCCCAGGCCCGCCACCTCGCGGCCGTCGCGGCCGGCGACCCGGACGCCGAGTGGCGGGTCATCGTCACCAGCCCCGCCGGGCACGCCCTGGCCGTCACCCGCATCCCCCGCCCCCGCACCCGGGCAGCACCCGGTACCGGGACAGGACCCGGCAGCCGGGCAGGACCCGGTGCCCGGGCAGGACCGGGCACCGGGAAAGGACCTGGTGCCCGGGCAGGACCGGGGGCCGGGATCGGGCTGGTCGGCCGGGTCACCCTGACCATCAGCGAAGACACCCTGGCCCACCCGCCGCCCCTCCCAGGCACCAGCACCAGCACCAGCACCAGCACGGGCACGGGCACGGGCACGGGCACGGGCACGGGCACGGGCACGGCAGCGGGGCCAGGCCCGCCGGCGCGCGTCCTGGCCCTGGCCCTGGCCGCCGCGACCCGGGCCGCCCGGCGCGCCCGCGCCGCCCTCGCCGCCGACGCCGCGGCCGGCGGCTGCGCGCACGCCGCGGCCAGCCCCTCCTACCGGCCCCCGCCCCGGCTCCGCGAACACGTCACCGCCCGCGACCTGACCTGCCGCTCACCCCGCTGCCGCCAGCCCGCCTCCCGCGCCGACCTGGACCACACCATCCCGTACGACGACGGCGGGCTCACCTGCCCCTGCAACCTCGGCGGCATGTGCAAACTCCACCACATCCTCAAGCACCACCCCCACTGGAAATGCCACCAGCTCACCCCAGGCACCTTCCGATGGACCACGCCCAGCGGACGCACCTTCACCACCACCCCCGACACCTACCCCACCTAAACGGCCCTTCCCTGGCGGACCTCCCGGCCACTCCTCCCTTGACCCACTGGCCCCCGCACGCGGGGCAACCCCTCAATGATCAAGGAAGTGTCGCGGCACGCGAGACGCGGAAGGATGCCCAGACGACCCGTGACACGGCTGCCAGCAACGACCCCTGGCCCGGCAAGGTGCGCCCCGCCCGCTCCGCCCAGTCGGCTCCGCCCGGTCCCGCCACGCAGGGCGGCGCTGCGGAACAGCCGGCCTGGGCCGACCGGGCCGGAGCCAGGCCGGGCCAGCACGCCCCCGAGCGTCTCTCGGCACCCAGCAGTGGTCATAGACCGCGGCCGGACCGTCTCCACGGATCTCAGCCGTTCCATGTGCAGATAGCGAGAATCGGTAACACACGCCTGGTGCCGGTTGCCCGGCCTGTAGGACTGCGACGACCTCAAGGACGCCCAGCCGGACACGCTGCGCTCTATTACCGGCTATGACACCTGCCCGCACGCCTGGCCCGCCACGCGCGGCAGCGCGTCCGCAAGCTCAGCCGGACTTGGGGTGCTCTGGAAGCAAGCCTTCCTGACCTGCCGGCAGCAACTTTGCGCCTGCCAGCATCCGCCTGACCAGCCATCTCGTCCTTGCGACCCGGAAAGGAGCCGCCCGGCGCGGTCGGAGCTGGTGCCTCCGAACACATCGTTCAGCACCGCCACCCCGCCAGCAAGACACCACGGCCGAAGACGGGCAGAACCCGATCAGCAACCAACCTTGCCCGCACCCGGAATCGGGTCAACGAGACCCGAATCAGCCAAAAGTGGCAATACAGTACAGCGGCCGATAGAAGTCCCCTTCTTCCGATATTCACGCGTTAGGGGGTTGACGGGCGCGCGTCGGCATGATTACGTCGTTCCCGAGCAGATCTGGTCGCTCCATGAGTTGGCATGTGGGGGATCGATGGAAGGGCGTAAGGCAGCCGAAGGCCCTGCCGTCTTAGGCAGTTCGCTGGAGCGGACGCGGGCCGGACGAGAAAGGCGGGTCACGATCTCTAAGAGGTCCAGACCCCGGTGCTCCCTCCGGTTGCGTCTATGGAAGTAAATTTACGGGTCTTAGCATACCGTAAGGCGCAGCGGTTTTCATATGGGGTTAGTCCCGTCGCTTTGTGCCGTGTAGTTGCCTGCTTGAATCTTCCGAGTATCGCAAGGACGTATCGACGACCACAAGAAAGGTTGCCTAAATGAAGAATCCTCGTGGCTTACTGGTTGCCACGGCCATCACCGGATTAGTGACGGCCGGGTTAGCAACGACCTTTGAGGGAGCCGCTTCTGCTGCGATCCGTCACGCAGCCCCGTCTGCTAACCCAAGCCCGCCGTACACCGAGTGCCCGGCCGTCGGGTACAACACCAGCTGCTCGCTACTGATCGACGTCGAAAACGGCGGCACCGCGATCCTCGACGATCCCGGGGCGACCGTAGCGAGCGACCCGACCCCAGGAACCTACGACGGGGCCGACGACACGCTGATCGGGATCGTCAACAACACGTCCGCCCCCCTGAGTCAGATCTCCCTCTCGTCCACGGACGAGGACATCTTCGCCTTCGACGGCGACGGGATCTGCGAGAACCCCAACTCGACGAGCGGGCTTCCCGGACTGCCAGCGTCTGACTGCGCCGACGTGAACCACGTCGACACAACGACATACGGTGGACCGAATACCTATTTCACCAACATCAGCGCCGATTTCATGAGCGGAATTGCCAACTTCATCGTTCCGCTCGCTCCCGGTCAATCCACGTACTTCTCGCTGGAGGAAGCGCTCCAGCCAGTCAACTTCATCCCGCCGACGACCCTTGCGACCTCGCTGTCGGGAGGCGGCCAGTCAGGTGCGTCGATCACTGTCCCGCCGGGAACCTCGGTTACCGATGCGGCGACGCTGACCGGGACGAACGCCGCCTCGGCCACCGGGACTGTCACCTATAACGTCTACTCGGACAGCGCCTGCACCAATCTGGTATCGGCGGGAGCCGCGGAGACAGTTACCGCCGGCACCGTGCCCGCCTCTGCTCCCGAGGCGTTCGCCACCAGTGGTACGTACTACTGGCAGGCGGTGTACTCAGGTGATGCCAACAACGGGGCGTCCGAGAGCCCATGCGGCTCGGAGGTGGAGACCGTGCCCAGCGGACCCGCAACGCTGAAGGTCTGCAAAGTAGCTGGGCCAGGAGTCAAGGTGGGCACCGAGGTCGGCTTTACGGCCGACGGTCGTCGCTTCACTGTGCCGGCCGGGCCAGCTCCGGGCGGCTACTGTGAAATCGTACCGGGGAAGTTCACGGAGGGTGAGAATGTCACCATCACAGAGCTGATCCCGAATACGATGTCGGTTACTGCTATTACGAGTGCCCCGCCAGGGCGAGTAGTCTCAAGAAATGTCCACAAGGGCTACGTGACAGACACCCTTGGGTCCGGGGTAACCGAAGTGACCTTCACCGATGAGGTCGTCAGGGGCACCGGATACGCAGAGATCTGCAACTCAGCGGCTTCAGGGGTGACTGGGTATTACTCGTTCATATATGACGGGACCACCATCAATGTACCTGTCGGCGCATGCAGCTCAGCGCTTAAAGTGCACGCCGGAGCTCTCACCATCAAGGAAAAGCAGAAGGCCGGCTCGACTTTCAGCACCTGCAAGGCGAGCCCCTCTGGACGCCTGCTGCAGTGCTATCAGAGCACACGAACGGCGATAGTCGCGATCGTCCCGGGTAATGTCTCCACGGAGACCATCGTGAGGTTCGTGAATACGTAGATCCGCTTGTGGCTCGCAAACGCTTGTTGTGAGCATTGTCAAAGGTAGGCCCGGGCTCACCCCCGGGCCTACCTGTTTACGACAGGGTACGCCGTAAACATTCACGCCATGTCCGCTGAATAGCTATGATCGAGCGTGGCCTCCGGGCACGGCTTCCATGATCCGGTAAGAAAAGGCGTTCCCGGAGACGCTTATCCTTCGCGCTAATGCGCGCCGCGCCGCGCCGCGCCGCGTTCCCCTATGACACCCGTGCAGCCCGGGTGGATGCTCTGGTCCATGCGCCCGCTGCATTCCGGCGGCGGGGCGTGTTCGTCGCAGCCCGCGATCTGGAGGTTGCGTGAGCCAGCAGGAATCGCCGCTGCTAGACCGTGAGCGGATTGCGGGGGCGTTCAGCCTGCTCGGGGACCGGCTTGCCCGGCGCGGCGTGGTCGCCGACATCTACGTAATCGGCGGTGCCGCGATGGCCCTTGCCTACGATGCCAGGCGGGCGACACGGACATTGATGCGGTTTTCCATCCCCATGGAGTGGTGCTCGAGGCGGCGCAGGAAGTCGCCGACGAGCTTGGCCTGCCAAGATGGTGGCTCAACGAACAGGCCAGTGCCTACGTCGCGCCAGGTGGCGACGACTCGGCGCCACGCGTATTCGATCATCCGGGTTTGCGGGTTCTCACTGCGTCGCCCGAGCACCTGCTGGCCATGAAGACGCTTGCCGCGCGCAAGCAGGATGTCGAGGACATCAGGTTCCTGATCGGCAAGCTCGGGCTGTCATCCGCCCGGGGCGTGCTGGCAATCTGCGCTGACGTGTTCCCCGGCGAGCAAGTCCCAGACCGCGCTCAGCTTCTGCTGGAAGACCTGTTCACTGATACGGGCTAATCCCCGTTCAAGCCGACCTGCTCCAGCGCGGCGGCGAACGAGCGCTGCCAGCTGGCCAGCTGCCTGGCCGGGCCGGCCGCCGGGGGCTTCGCCTGGTCAAGCGCCGCCAGCGCGCTGCGGGTCAGGTCCGCGGCACGCGGCGAGGTCACGCTGGCGTCGCCGAGCTCCAGCTCGTGCTGCAGGTTGTCCCTGCCGTGGCCCTGCACGACGTCGAGCAGCAGCAGCGGCCGGCCAATCGTGCGGGCCTCGGCGCAGGTGTCGCCGGAACTCGTCACGATCAGGTCCGCCGCGGCCATCAGCTCGGGCACTCGATCGGTGAAGCCGAACGCGTGCACCCGCGGCTGCCGCCGCGCCGCGTCCCGCAGCCTGGCCTCAAGCCTGGCGTTGCGCCCGGCGACCGCCAGCACGTGAACGCCAGCGTCGCCGAGCGCCCTCGCCGCCTCCGCGACCGGGCCCAGGCCCCAGGCGCCTGACATCAGCAGGACGCAGCGCCCGTGCCCGGGCAGGCCAAGGCTGGCCCTTGCCTCTGCCTGGGCGGGCGGATGGTAGAACGCGGTCCGCACGACGGCCGGGACGACCATGACGGACGCCTCGGGCTGGAACCGGCGTACGGCGGGCTCGGCCGCCGCAGCGGTCACCAGATAAAGGTCCACGTTCGGATGCACCCAGAGCCGGTGCGGCGTCACGTCGGTGCAGAAGACGACGTGCTTCATGCCCGGATACCGGCCGGCCAGGCTGCTCACCGCCGACGCGCCGGTGGCGAACACGGAGATCGCGAGGTCGGCCGGATGCGCGTCGAGATAGTCGCGCAGCCGGGGCACGACCTGCCGCCTGGCCGCCGCATCGGTCAGCATGGCCAGCCGGCTTCCGGTGCGCAGCGCGGAGAAGTGGAAGGCGTCATACAGGCCGGGAACGGCCAGCATGGAGCGAAACACCGCCTCGCCGGCGGATCCGCCGCGACGGCCGAGCAGCCGCATCGCATCGAGGGTGTCCGCCGACCAGCCGGCGGACGTCAGCGAGGTGACGCAGGCCTCGGCCAGCACGTCGTGGCCCATGCCGAGCGAGCCAGACAGCAGCACTGCCTGCTTCATGACGGCTGCGGCCCGTCACTCAATGTTGGCTGCGGCCCATCGGACGGCTGCGGCCCGTCACTCAATGTTGGCTGCGGCCCATCGGACGGCTGCGGCCCGTCACTCATGACGGCTGCGGCCCACCGGCGGCTGCGACCTGAGCCAGTCGAGGTAACGCTGGACGCCGTCGGCGAACGACGTGACCGGCGACCAGTCGAGCAGTTCCTTGGCCAGCGTGTTCGACACGCTCACGCCGCTGTAGTCGGCGTTCCGGGCGGGTATGTGCTCGATCGCCGTCTCGCCGACCAGGCTGCGCACCGTGTCGGCGATCTCCCGCACCGAGACCCCGGTGCCTCCTTCGAGTGCCAGGGTCTGGTTCGCCGCGGCCGGGGCGAGTGCCCGCACGTGCGCGTCGGCGATGTCCTCGACGTAGACGTAGTGGCGCTGCTGGTCCCCGGTGCCGGCGATCGTGATCGGCTTGCCGTCCAGCGCCAGCCGGACGAACCTGGCGACCACGAGCGCGTCCCGCATCCGCGGCCCGTAAGGGATGCCGTACCGCAGGATGGTGAACTGCTGGCCGTACATCTGCCGGTAGCTGTGCACGAGCATCTCGGCGGCCAGCTTCGTCGAGACGTAGACGTGCCCCGCCCTGGTCAGGTCGACGAGGGCGTTCTCGTCCCGCTCGCCCTCACCCGCGGTGGCGCCGTACACCCAGACGGTGCTGGCGAGAATCACCCGGCCGCACCCCTGGCGGCGGGCGGCGGCGAGGACCCGGGCGGTGCCCTCGACGTTCAGCCGGACGGCGCGGACCGGGTCCGCGTCGACATCGTTGACGTCGGCCACCGCGGCCAGGTGGAAGACCGCCTCGCGGTCGGCCAGCCCGCGGTCCATCGCGTCGTCGTCGAACAGGTCGGCGTCGCAATGCTCGGCTGCCGGGTTGAGCCACCGCGCGGACGTGTCGATCACTCGCACGTCATGCCCGGCCATCAGCAGATGATCTACGACGTGAGAACCAATGAACCCGTTGCCTCCGGTCACCGCCACGCGCATGCCTGCTCCTCAGATCGGGCCAGGTCAGATCCCGGCCGCTTCAGACCCACTTGCGTCAGCCTCCGGTCGCCCCGGGCACCGTCGCCCCGGCCCCGTCGCCTCAGACCCCGGGAAGCGCGTCATAGACGGCGGCGACCGCGGTCAGTACCTGATCAACCTCGTCATCTCGCATGTCCGAATGGACCGGCAGGCAGACGTGCCTGGCGCAGACGTCCTCGGTGACCGGCAGCACGCCGCCGGCGTAGTCGGCGAGCACCGGCTGGTGGTGCAGCGGCATGTCGTAGACCTCCCCGGCCAGCCGGACGTCGTGCTTGGCCGCCATTTCCTGCTTGAAGGCGGCACGGTCCGCGCCGGGCGGCAGCAGCACGATGTACTTGTAGATGTTGCCCCGGCACCCGGCCGGCTCGCTGAGCGGCTCAAGGCCGTCCAGCCCGCCGAGCGCCTTGTCGTAGCGGGCGGCCACCTCGCGGCGTCGGGTGATGAACTCGTCCATCCTGCGCAGGTGCACCAGGCCGGTGACGGCGTTCTGCTCGCTGAGTCGCCAGGCATAGCCGAGCCGCACGTGATGGTTCGCTGAGAAGGCGCCCTTGCCCTGGTCACGGTAGATCCTGGCCTCGCCGGCCAGGTCCGCTGACGGGGTAACGATCATCCCGCCCTCGCCACTCGTCACTACCTTGGTCGGATAGAAGGAGAACGCAGCCGCCGTGCCGAATGAGCCGGCGAACCTGCTGTCCCAGGTGGAACCGTGCGCATGCGCCGCGTCCTCGACGAGGGCGATGCCGCGCTGCTCGCAGAGCAGCTTGATCTCGTCAACGTGCGGCGTGATCAGCCCGGCGACGTGTACGAGCACCACGGCGGCGGTGCCGGGGGTGAGCGCCGCGGTGATGGTATCCGGGCTGAGCGCGAAGGTCGCGGCGTCGATGTCGGCGAACACCGGCCGGCCGCCGGCCCGCAGGATCGCGGCGGCCGTCGCGTAGAACGTGTTGGCGGGCACGACCACGTCCCGCCCGTCGACGCCGACGGCGCGCAGCGAGATCTCCAGCGCGGCCGTGCCGCTTGCGACGGCGACGGCGTGCGGCGAGTCGTGGGCAGCGGCGAACGCCGCCTCGAACTGCTTGGTGTACGGCCCCAGGGTGAGCGCGCCACTGCTCAGGATGCCGGTGATGGCCGCCGCTATCTCGGCCTGGTCGGCGGGGGGAAAGACGATACGTGCTGCCTGCACTCCCAAACCGGCTCCTCTTAATAGTGACCCTTGGTCCTGGTGACCTTGGTCCGCCGTGCCTGACCCGATCCAGCCTGACCCGATCTGGCGCGACCCCCGAGCGTGACATGATCTCAGGAACAGGCCGGCCGCGTCTTGCGGTTTCGCGCGCATGCCTGCGCGCTCTTGTGCCTGGCTGCCCGTGCGCAGCCCGGCCGTCCGGCAAGACTAGCGATGGGCGGAGAGGGATGGCATACCCGGCCGGCCGGAACGGACCAGCGGACCGGTATGCCGCGCTCGCGGCAGCGGGGCTGAGCGCGGCGCTGGTGATCGCGCACGGCGGCCCGGGCATCACCGCGCTCGGCCCGGTCAGGAAGGCGCTGTTCCCCCGGCTCTCCGGCCGCGGCGCGGCCGATCACGTGGCGCTGACCTTCGATGATGGTCCCGATCCCGACTCCACGCCGAGCTTCCTCGAGGTGCTCGGCGCGCGGCCGGTACGCGCAACGTTCTTCCTGCTCGGCTCGATGGCGGCGCGCGCGCCGCAGCTAGCCGCCGAGGTCGCGGCGGCTGGTCACGAGATCGGCGTGCACGGCTGGGACCATCGGTACCTAACGCTGCGCGGCCCGCGGGCAACCCGCGACGACATCGCGCGCGGACTGGACGCAGTAGCTGCCGCGACAGGGGTGGTGCCTAGGCTGTACCGCCCGCCGTACGGGGTGCTGACCGGGGGCGCGCTGCTCGCCGCGCGTCAGCTTGACCTGACCCCGGTGCTGTGGGGTAGCTGGGGCAGGGAATGGACGCGGGGGGCTACGCCGGAATCTGTGTACTCCACGGCGAGCCGGGACCTGCGCGGCGGGTGCACGGTCCTGCTGCACGACTCCGATTGCACCTCACGTACCGGCTCGGCGCGGGCGGCGCTTGGCGCGCTGCCCCTGCTACTCGACGAGTGCGAGCGGCTGAGGCTGCGGGTCGGCACCCTAGGCGAGCACGCCCTGCGCTGAACGCGGGCACGTCGTCGCCGCGTCCGTGCTGCCTTCGGTGAGCACCTCCGACCGAGGCGCCCTGCCTCAGGCAGCCGTGTCTCAGGCAGCGCCGTGAGCGGTGAAGGTGCACCAGTTGACGTAACTGGCGGGATCGCCGGTGCCGCACGACTGCCTGGCCTCGTGCAGCGCGCGGCAGAGGGTAGCGCCCCGCTCCAGCCGTCTGTGCACCGCAGTCATGAGGCCGACTGCCTCGACATCGGGAACGACCGCGGTGCTGGCGAGTATGCCAGCGGTGCCGCGGGCCAGCAGCGCGCTGACGAAGCCGAGCACCTCGTCGCCCGCGTAGCTGACCTGCGCGCCTGACTCGCAGGCCGCGAGGATCAGCCGGTACGGCGCGAGACCGCGCGCGTACAGTTCCTGGACGGTGAGCGGACCATCGCTGAGCAGCAGCGAGGAGAACATCGGGTTGTCCGCGCGGAGCGTTCCGTGGCAGGCAAGGTGGGCGAGATCGGCACCGGCCAGGGCATCGGCGACCCTATCGGCGGTGCTCGCGGGCGATGTGATGCGGACAGCGGACGGGTAGATGCTGGCCAGCGCCTCGACCTCGGCGACGGCGCCGGGCAGATCGGGGCCTGCGATCAGGACAACGCTGCTACCGGCTCCGCCACTCGGGCAGTTACCGGCTCCGCCACTCGGGCGCCTGGCCTGAGCTGCCAGCGCGGAGCGCGCCCAGAAGGTGGCCGATGGCGCCAGGCACACCGGCCCGCCGTGCAGCGCTGACCAGGGGACGCCGTGCAGGCCACGAACTCCGACGACGACGAGTTCGGCGTCGGCGGTCAGCCTCAGCGGCCCGAGCAGAAGCTCGGCGAGCCTGCGGATGCGCAGGTCCGCGCTCGCGCGGGCGGCGGCAAGCTCGGCCGGCGGCCGGGGCTGTGCCAGGCGGCGCAACGCGAAGAGGAACGCACGCAGCTGCTCCCGGACCGGCCCTAGCGGCCCCAGGGCAGTAATTCTGCTGCTGCGCGCCTCGATGACCACGGCCACCAGGTCCCCGCCGAGCAGCCCGTACGCGATGAGGGCGCGGCCTGCCAGGAGGTCACGCAGCGCGCCGACGGTGACCGGGGCGGCCGACGTTCCAGCGACGGCACTCCTGCGCCAGGTGGCCTGCCGGATCCGGTCCTCGATGACCGCCTGCTCGATGGCGACCTGCCCGGCGCGCAGCTGCGCCGCGGCCGCAGGCCTGGCCCGCTGCGTATCGGTGTTCCGCAGCTCCGCATGGACGGCGCGCAGCGCTGTCAGATCCTCGCGGATCTGGTCGAACTCCGGTGGCTCGACGGCAAGCAAGGCGGCGGCGCGGCTCCGTTCCATCCAGTTCAGCACGCGCGCCGGCGAGCCATTCCTGATGACCACATCCAGGCCGATGAGACCCAGCTCAGCGCCGTGGCCTGAGGCGAGTGCCCGGAGTTCGGCGGACGGGAGGTTGCCGCGATGGCGCGCCAGGTCGCTGAGACCCCGCCGGCAATGCTCCAGCGCCTCGCGGTCGCGCTGCCGGAGGCCGGCCGCTAAGGCCGAGGAGAGCCGGCCCCGGAGCCTGACCAGCACGGGCATTCCGCGGGCCAGCGAGCCCGCACGAGTCAGCGCCGTTATCGCCTGCCTGGGCCGGCCAAGGGAAGCGGCCAGCTGGCCGGTGACCAGGAAGCCCTGCACCGCTGCCGCCGTCGTGCCCAGGGTCCCGAGCCGGTTGGCCGCCGCGCGAGCCTCCGATAGGTCGGCCAGGGTGGCAGTGCCGGACTTCAGCCGAGCCTCGGCCGTGACCAGCAGGGCACGTGCTCGCCATGTCGCTCGGGTCTGCCACCGGAACGTGGCCGCAGCCGCCGTCGAGGCAGCGACCGCCTCGGCGTAGTCGCCGGTCAGCATCGCGAGCTGGGCAACGCGAAGCTGGGCTTCGGCTGCCATCAGCGAGACCCCGGCAGCAGAGAACTCTGCCACGCCGTGGCGCGCGGCACTGGCGGCCTCGGGCAGCAGCCGCAGCTCCATCAGGGTGTCCGCGTAATCGACGTAATGCTCGCCGAGCGGGAGGCCGGCCGCCCGGTACGCCTGCGCCGCCTCCTCGAACAGGCCCAGGCCGTCGGCAAATCTCCCGGACTGCACCGTGACCCAGGCACGACTCTGGGCCACGACGGCGGCGAGCGCGGGACCGATCTGCGCGGCGGCCGGCAGCGCGTAGCTGAGCCGGCGCAGGGCAGGGCCGTACCTGCCCTGCTGGGACTCGATCAGCGCCAGGTTGTTCGCGGCCTGCACTCTGCGCGGCGCGCTGGCTGCCGGGTCGGAGAGTATGCGGTGATAGATCACCGCGGCGTCGGCCAACCGCTCGATGTTCTGCAGCAGGACTGCCCAGTGAAAGTCCAGCTCCACGGTCCGCGTGCCATCGACAAGCACGGCGGCGGCGCGCAAGTCGCGCCGCGCCGCAGTCATCCGGCCCAGCTCCAGGCTGACGGCAGCGTGACTCATCAGCAGCTCTGCCAGCGCGTCGTCGAGATGGTGCCGACGCGCGATCCGGCAGGCTTCGTCGAGCAGCCGGATAGCCGAGCGATCGTCCAGCCGCGCGCGCTGCGCCCATGCCAGCGCTCGCAGCGCCAGGGCCAGCGCCTCGGGCTGGCCCTGGCGCCTGGCCTCCGCGACCAGTGCCTCGGCGGCCGGGCGGAACCGGTCCGGGTCAGCCGCCACATCAAGATGTGCCTGCCGGGCACGTATCACCAGGGCGTCAGGCGGCTCTGTCCGAATCAAGAGGCGGTCCCGCCGCTCGGCGGGACCGGCCCGCAGCTGGAGCCCAGGTTTATCGTCATGTCAGAAGGATCGGTGATTCCAGTGCCGTTTGACGAGGAGAACAGGGGCGATCCGTTCCGGGGTGACTTCCCGGACCCGCATGGTCAAGAGCCGTTGGACGAACTCCAGACACGCCTGCAGCGCCAGACTATCGAACTGGCGCAGCGCCGCCACGAGCCGGCGACCCGCACCGAGCTGCTCAGGGCGCTGCAGCGGCGGCGGCAGCCCCCGCAGCCGGACCAAGGGCCGCGGACGCGGCAGCAGGAGCGGCAGCCCCAGGAGAGCGCCAGCCGCCCAGGTGATCGCGCCATCACCCAGTTCGATTTCCTGCCCGTCGGGGTCGGTTTCGACACCTTGTTAGTGCGCGGGGAGCTGCTGGTCGCCGCGCAGTCCTACCACGGCCGGCCTGGGCCGGCTGACCGGCAGGGCGCTGACCAGAACGCCAGGCCGTACCTCGATGCCCTGGGCATGGAGGCCAGCGAGGTCGACTGCGCCGAACTGCGCGGCCGGGTGGTGCGGCTCACCCGCCGGGACATGGGTCCGCAGGAACTGTCTGACGCGGCGAAGGCCCTCCGGGCACACGGGCTCGCCGCATCAGTCAGCCACATCACCCCGACTGCGCCGATCAGCAAGGCGATCGGCGGACCCCAGGCGGCCACGTCGCCCGGCCCGTGGCCGGCCACCTCTTGCCCAGGGACACCGACCAAAGTAGCGATCGTCGATACCGGCATCTCCGCTGAAAGGCGGACTGACGGGTGGCTTGATGACATCCCGCGCGGGGACAACATCGACCCGCTGGAGGAGTTCCCGCTGGGCGCAGATGACGGGTATCTCGACCTCGATGCCGGTCACGGCACGTTCGTAGCGGGGATCATCCAGCAAATCGCGCCAGCTGCGGACATACGGATGTACCGGGCCATTGACAGCGACGGCATCGGCAGCGAGCTAGCGGTCGCGTGCGAGATGATCCGGGCGGTCAAGGACGGTGCCGAGATCCTCAATCTCTCCCTCGGCTGCCAGACACAGGACAACATGCCGCCCATCGCCATCCGCGCGGCCCTTGATGTCATCAGGGAGCTAGAACGCGAGCATGAGCGTGAGGTGCTCATCGTGGCTGCGGCAGGCAATTACGCCGACACCGCCCCCTGCTGGCCAGGCGCGTTCCGCCAGGTAATTTCCGTGGCCGCCCTGGCGCCCGACATGCAGCCGTCGCAATGGTCAAGTCGCGGCTCCTGGGTCAGCTGCTCGACGATCGGTCAAGGCCTGCGCTCGACATACGTCCAGGGCAGGGAGTCCGTCCTGGTAGATCCGGATCCGCAGGACTTCGGCGCGGATTCCTGGGCAGTGTGGAGCGGCACCTCGTTCACCGCGCCCCAGATCACCGGAGCGCTGGCCAGGCTGCACGAGATGTATCAATACCCGCTGCGCGAGGCGCTGCGCAGGTTGCTGGCGGCAGGCCGCCCGATACCCGAGTTCGGCCAGTCTCTCCGCATACTCCCCGGCATCTGAACCGTCCACGATGACCTGTCGGTGTATCACCGCTGCCCAGCCGTACTCTGTGTCCAAGAGCCGGGTTCATGGGGTGTGCAAGAGCCGGGTGCAGAGGCGAGAAAGCCAGGATCTCACCGCGCCGGATCCGCCGTTCGGCAGAAAGATGGTGCACATGGCGGAGGCATCCGAAGTCAGCCGGTTAGTACGAGCGAGCGCGAGCGGCGATGATGAAGCGTGGAACGAGCTGGTGCACCGTTATGCGCCGCTGGTGATGGCGGTGACCCGAAGCTACGGACTGGCCGCTGCGGACGCGCAGGACGTCAGCCAGACCGTCTGGCTGCGGCTCGTCGAGCACTTGCCCAACCTGCGCGAGCCGGAGGCCCTGCCGGGCTGGCTGGTGACAACCACCCAGCGTGAGTCTCTTCGCCACGCGGGGCGGGCCCGGCGGGTGCTGCCGGTGGATCCGCGCGACCACGGCGCCATCCAGCAGGGCACGACCTTGGACCCCGCCGCCGACATCTTGCGGGCCGAGCTGCGCCAAGCCTTGCGCGACGGGCTCGCCGAGTTGCCAGTGCGGGATCAGTGGCTCCTGCGGCTGCGGACCGCCGACCCTCCGAAGGCCTACCACGAGATCAGCCAGTTGCTAGGGATGCCGATCGGGAGCATCGGCCCGACCCTCCGGCGGAGCCTTGACAGGCTGCGGGAAACCAGTGCGGTCCGTGCGTATCTGGCGACAACTCCGACCACCGGCCGGGGGAAGGGAGGTGACAAGCATGAACTTGCCGAGGTGGAGTGACGACGAGCTTCTGCGGGAGCTACGCGACGCGCTGCAGGAATTGCCGCCAGATCAGAGCGTCATCCGTGCGGCTCAGGCAGCGCTCGCCTGGCGAACGGTAGATGCCGACCTTGAGTTGCTGAGCCTGGATGCCGGCTACGGGCTGACCGATGACGAGCTGACCGATGACGAGCTGACCGCTGGGGCGCTGGTACGCGGCGGCAGCCCGGGCGCCCTCCGCACGCTGGTGTTCCACGGCGAGCGGCTAAGCGTGGAAGTCGAGATCGACGAGGACGGGATCGTCGGCCAGCTGATCCCGCCGCAGCCCGGCCAGGTGACCGTGGTGACCGCCGACGGCTTCCGAGCGACAACACAGGCAGACGAGGTCGGCTGCTTCGCGCTCCCGATGCCCGGATCGGGGCCGCTGCGCCTGGACTGCAGGCTCGGCGCCGACCATTTCATCACCGAGTGGGTAACCGGCTAGTCCGGGTAGCTTCCGGCTGGCCTGACCTCATCCGGATGGCCAGCGAGGCGGTCAGGTGGCTCGCCTGCGGTTGCGACCAGCGGAGGGAGTCGGTCAGGTGGCTCGCCTGCGGTTGCGACCAGCGGAGGGAGTCGGTCAGGTGGCTCGCCTGCGGTTGCGACCAGCGGAGGCGGCCACGCCAGTCAGCCCGTAGGCCGCCGCCCCATGCCAGAGCGCGGTGAAGGCGCCGCCTATCACGCCGCTGCCGCCGAGCATGACGGATAGCACGAAGACGACTATCGCGCAGGCTACGCCCGGCAGGACGGCGAAGCGCCATGGATTCTGGCGGGCCCAGCGCATCGCGCGCCCGGACCGGGAACTCAACGCAGCCCCGCCCGCGGCCACGGCGAAGAAGGCCACCGCTCCGGCCGACAGCGAGCTAGTCAAGCCGAGACTCGCGGTCATCAGGTGCAGGACCAGGTCGCCGCCCGTGACGACCGCGCCCGCCGCACCGGCCACCGCCCAAGGGGCCTGCGACATTGCGGCGCCGGATACCGCTAGCTCGTCACGCCTGGTCAGGCCCTGGTCATCCTTGCGCGTTGGTGCCGACATCGTCACTCCCTGGGTCGCGGACGGGCACTCCAGTCAAGATATATCGCTTTCCCTGGCTGTGCGAGCCCTGCTCGGTCCGGCGCATTCCCGATCTCATCTTGTGGACAAGCTTCCAATGCAGCAAGAATAGGAGATAACGATTATAAATTCGAATATCCTGCGTCTCAGGGTGTCGATCCGCCGCCGCCCTGGGCCGCAGGGACAGCTGACCCAGAGGCAGGTGATCCCCGAGGCCGCGCGGCGCACCTACACTGGCGAGGGCGCCGCGCGCACCTCGTCGTGGCGAGAGGTGGGAATGAGGGTTCAGGGCTGCTGCGGGCAACCGGCGCGCCGCTGGCGTGACGCCATCGATGCGGGCGTCACCGACGGTCGGCATGACGACATTCCGGGTAGTCGGTCCGTAAGTCTCAGCGGCACTCGCCTCAGCTGCGACCACCATAGAGAATCCGCAGTAGACATCCAGCTAACGTTCAGGTCACTGATGCTTACTGGGAGACGTAACGGTAAGGCAGCTGGCGGTGCGCGTCGGCCGGGCAGTGTTCGACGCCGGATGGAAAGTACGCTGGGACCGGGGCAGAGGTGATGGGAATGCAGGAAGACCAGAGCGGCAGCGGAAGCCACCCGACGGAACAGTCCGCGGAGACTTCGGCTACGGCCGGGATCCCGCAGGCCGCGGATCCGCTGCTGACCAGCGAAGCCGACGTCGCGGCAGCCGACCCGGGTTCGCCGACGCCTGGCGGTGCCACTGCGCCGCTGACAGTTGACGGTGGTCACGCCCAGCCGACTGGCTACCCGCCGCCCCCAACACACGGGCAGCACGGCGGGTACGGCCAGCCTGGCGGGTATGGCCAGCCAACCCAGCACGGCGGGTACGGCCAGGCCCCGGCCCAGGGTCAGCCCGGCGGGTACGGCCAGCCAACCCAGCCTGGCGGGTACGGCCAGCCCGGCGGGCACGGCCAGCCAACCCAGCCAGGCGGGTACGGCCAGGCCGGCGGGTACGGCCAGCCAACCCAGCCAGGCGGGTACGGCCAGCCCGGCGGGTACGGCCAGCCAACCCAGCCAGGCGGGTACGGCCAGCCAACCCAGCCAGGCGGGTACGGCCAGGCCGGCGGGCACGGCGGGTACTTCCCCCCTCCGCCGCCCGGCGACTACATCCAGCAGGGACCGATCTACCCCAGCCGACGCCTGGGCCGGGGCGTGCTGACCTACGTAGTCGTGGCAGCACTCGCCGCTGGCGTCGGAGCCGGGGCTGTGCTGGCCGTCAACCAGGGAACCTCCACTACCCCGGTGGCCGGACAGCAGTTCCAGCAGGGCACTGGCTCGGGGCAAGCGACCGGCCCAGGCCTGAACAGCGCGTCCGAGCAGACCATCGAGAACAAGGTCGATCCTGGCCTGGTCGACATCAAGAGCAGCCTGCATTACTCGGGCGGCACCGCGGAGGCCACCGGCATGGTGATCAGCTCATCGGGCCTGGTCCTCACCAACAACCACGTCATCGACGGCACCACCGGGCTGACCGCAACGCTCGTCACCTCGGGCCGGAGCTACCACGCCTCGGTGGTCGGCGACGACAAGACCGACGACATCGCCCTGATCAGGCTGCAGGGCGCGTCCGGCCTGAAGACGGTCCCGCTCGGGAACTCGGCCACCGTCAAGGTCGGCGACACGGTCGTTGCGCTCGGCAACGCCGAGGGCGAGGGCGGCGCGCGTGCCGTCACCGGCGCGATCACCGGCCTGAACCAGACCATCACCGCCAGCGACGAGGGCAGCGAGACGGGCAGCGAGACACTGCACGGCATGCTGCAGACCGACGCGCAGATCGTCCCCGGCGACTCGGGTGGCCCGCTGGTGGACACCAGCGGCCAGGTGATCGGCATGGACACCGCCGCTCAAACCGGGACCTTCGGCAGCGGCCAGCAGGACATCGGCTTCGCGATCCCGATCGACAGGGCAGTCTCCATCGCGAAGCTGATCGCGGCGGGGCAGGGCGCTCCCGGTCATCCCGGCATCCAGATCGGCCTCACCGGGTTCCTTGGCGTCCTGGTACCCAACCTGAAGTCCCCCGGGACCACCAGCCCGCAGCGGCAGAAGACACAGCAGCTCCAGGGGGACGGCGGATTCACCAGCCCGTCCGGCGGCAGCCAGCGCTGCCTCCTCAACGACGAGAACATGGCCATCCCGACCAGGATCGCGCCGGTGAGGTCTGGCGCGCTGATCGACGGTGTGCTCTGCAACACGGCGGCGGACAAAGCCGGGATCGTCGGCGGCGACGTCATCACCTCGGTGGACGGGCGGGCCGTGACGTCGCCGGCCTCGCTGACCAGCCTGATGGCGGGGTACCGGCCCGGCCAGCAGATTACGCTCGTCTGGGTGGACCCGTCAGGCCGCAGCCACACCAGCGGCCTGAGGCTCACCGCGAAGCCGCCCGAGTAGCCCCCGGAAAGGCAATGTCGGCTGCGTGAGAACGCCGGCTGCGTGAGAACGCCGGCTGCGTGAGAACGCCGGCTGCGTGAGAACGCCGGCTGCGTGAGAACGCCGGCTGCGTCAGGAGGAGAGCCAGGCACGCATCCGGGCTTCGCACTCCGCGATCTCGCTCAGCGCGACGTGCTCGGCCGCGGTGTGCGCGACTTCCGGGTCGCCAGGCCCGTAGTTGACCGCGGGGATTCCCAGCGCGTCGAACCTCGCGACGTCCGTCCAGCCCAGCTTGGCCCGGGGGGTGCCGCCGACCGCCGCGACGAACGCGGCCGCCGCCGGGCTGGCCAGGCCGGGCCTGGCGCCGCTCGCTACGTCGGTCACCGTGACATCCCAGCCGGCGAAGACCTCCCGCAGGTGCGCCCCGGCCTGGTCTGCCGACCGGTCCGGCGCGAAGCGGAAGTTCACCGTGATTACGCACTCGTCGGGGATCACGTTGCCGGCCACCCCGCCGCGCACCCCGACGGCGTTCAGCCCTTCGCGGTAGGTCAGCCCGTCCACCTTCGGTTGCCGCGCCGGATAGCTGCGCAGCAGGTCGATGATGGGGCCGGCCGCATGGATCGCGTTGTGCCCCATCCAGGACCGGGCGCTGTGCGCGCGCTTCCCGGTGGCCCTGATCTCGGCCCGCATCGTGCCCTGGCAGCCGCCCTCGACCACGCAGCCGGTCGGCTCCATCAGCACGGCGAAGTCACCGGCCAGCAGCTGCGGGATCCGGCGGCTCAGCCGCAGCAGGCCGTTTCGCTGCGACTCGACTTCCTCGCAGTCGTAGAAGACGTACGTCACATCCGCCGACGGCTCCGGCACTGACGCCGCAAGGCGGAGCGCTACAGCCACCCCGGATTTCATGTCCGCGGTACCGCAGCCGAAAAGAAGGCCCCGTTCTGCATGGGAAGGGAGGTTGGCTGCGACGGGCACGGTGTCGATATGGCCAGCCAGGATCACGCGTTGCGGCCGGCCCAGGCCGGTCCGCGCGACGATCGCGTTGCCGTCCCTGTGCACGGTCAGGTGCGGCAGCCCGCTCAGCGCCGCCGCGATCGCGTCGGCCAGGGGCTTCTCCCCGCCGCTCACCGACTCGACGTCGACGAGCCTCGCGGTGAGCTGGCCAGCGTCCTGGAGCAGATCTAGATCCACGGCGGCAGCATAGCCTCCGGCATGAAATAACTATCGGTAAGCGACAAGCGCCGGAACGGGGAGTGCCATGTTCCATGTCGGCTCCGAGGTCGGAAGCCTGCGGCAGGTCATCTTGCACCGCCCGGACCTGGAGCTCAAACGGCTCACCCCGGACAACGCCGCCGACCTGCTCTTCGACGACGTGCTCTGGGTGGCCGAGGCGCAGGCCGAGCACGATGCGTTCGCCGATGCGCTGCGTGAGCGCGGCACCACGGTGCACTACTACGGGGAACTGCTCACCGAGACGGTGCGGATCCCCGAGGCCAGGCAGTACGTGCTTGACCGGGTGTTCGACCCCCGCTGGCACGGGCCGCTGGCAGTCGATGCGCTGCGCGGCGCCGTCGAGGGGCTCGACGCGGCGAGCCTCACCAGGTTCCTGATCGGCGGTATCACCAAGCGGGAGATCCTGGACATGGTCCCCGAGCCGAAGAGCATCGCGTTCCACTCCCTCGATCTGGACGGCTTCGTGCTTGCCCCGCTGCCGAACCTGCTCTACCAGCGTGACACGTCCTGCTGGATCTACGGCGGCGTGTCCATCAACGCGATGCGCATGCCGGCCCGGATGCGGGAGACCGTCAGCTGCGAGGCCATGTACCGCTGGCATCCGATGTTCGCGGCCAGCGACTTCGAGATCTGGTACCACGGGGCGGACAGCCACCCCGCCTCCATCGAGGGCGGCGACGTGCTGGTGATCGGCAACGGCGCGGTGCTTGTCGCGATGAGCGAACGGACCACCCCGCAGGCGATCGAGATGCTCGCGCACCGGCTGTTCTCGGCCGGCGCCGCCGACCGCCTGGTGGCGATCGACATGCCGAAGGCGCGGGCGTTCATGCACCTGGACACCGTGCTGACCATGGCCGATTACGGGGTGTTCATCAAGTACGCCGGGATGGGCATGCTGCCGTCCTACACCGTCGAGCCGGGCAGCGGGCCGCTCGAGCTCAAGGTGACCGATCACCCGCCTGAGGACATGCACGGCGCGATCGCCGCGGCCCTCGGCCGGAGCCGGATCACCGTGCTGACGGCGACCCAGGACGTGCACTCGGCCCAGCGTGAGCAGTGGGATGACGGCTGCAACGTGCTCGCGGTCGAGCCCGGCGTGGTAGTCGCCTACGAGCGCAACGTGACCACCAACGCGTACCTGCGGGAGAACGGCATCGAGGTCGTCACCGTGCGGGGCAGCGAGCTCGGCCGGGGGCGGGGCGGGCCGCGGTGCATGACCTGCCCGATCGAGCGCGACGCCTGACCAAAAAGATCTTCGCGTGGCTTGTATCAGCGCGGCGCGTCGGTGCTCTTTTCCGGCGCAGGGCTTAGTTTCCGCAGGGTTCAGGATGGGCGCTTCGCCGGGTCCCCCTGCAGACCCGAGCGTCACCTGGGAAGAAAGGCACACGATGTCGTACAAGTATGGCCGCCGGGCACCCAAGAACGCGCCCGCGCTGAGGTTCGGGAGCTTCCTGCAGAGCGGGGCCCCTGCCTACCCGGCCAGCGAGGACTACCTCGGGAAGCTGAGCAACTGGCAGATGCTGGGCAACGACGTCGCCGGTGACTGCAACGCGGTCACCTGGGCGAACACCCGTCGGCTGGTCACCGCGTGGTTGACGGCCGAGTACTACCCGACGCAGGCGCAGGTGTGGGAGTTCTACCAGACGCAGAACCCGAACTTCGACCCGAACGGCACCGCGGACGCGTTCGGGCCGGGCAGCAGCGCCGACAACGGCATGGACATCCAGACCGGCCTGGAGTACCTGCAGGCCACCGGCGGCCCCGACGGCGTCAAGGCAGTCGCGTTCGCCAAGGTCGACCACACCCAGATCGCGGAGGTGAAGGCTGCGATGGCCATCTTCGGCGGGCTGTGGCTGGGAGTCAACGTTCTCGCCGCGAACCAGCAGGAGTTCAACGCCGGGCAGGATTGGACCGACGTGAGCGGCTCCTCGATCGAAGGTGGTCACGCGATCCTCGGCGGTGGCTACGACACCGGCATCAAGTTCATCACCTGGGCACAGGAGACCGAGTTCATGCCGTCGTTCTGGAACGGTGTCGTCCAGGGCAACCCGCTCGTCGAGGAGGCATGGGTCGCCATCTGGCCCGAGCACCTCGGCACGACGGGATTCGAACAGGGCGTGGACCAGAGCCAGCTCGCAGCCGATTACCTGGCCCTGACCGGCGAGCAGCTCGTGCTGCCTAGCGCCTAAGCTCGCGCGGCGGCCGGCCGGGCAGGCTCAGCCCGTCCGGCCGCCGCTGGCCGCGGCGCCAATCCCGGTCTCCGGGGCTGATCGGGCCTATGTCGCGGCGCTCGGCCCCCGGACAGCTGCCGGGTCGCCGGGGCCGGCCACTTCAGCTGAGGCCGGGTCCGCTGCCAGGGCCGGGTCGGCTGCCATCAGGCGGCCCGATCCCTGCCGCTTCGGCCGCCGCCGGTCAGGTGGCCCTTGCCGCCGGTCAGGTGGCGCCTGCCGCCGATCAGGTGGCGGGACGTAGCGATAACCGAAGCCCCTGATCGCCTCGATCGGCGTACCGTCGCCGTCGCCGTTGCCGAGCTTGCGGCGCAGCCGCATGACAGCGAACTTGACCCGTTCCGGGCCCACCCGCATCGGGTCGTTCCAAGCCTGCTCAAGGAGCTGCTCGGCCGAGAGGGTCTGTCCGGCGTGCCGGACGAGGGCGGCAAGCAGCCGGAACTCGCTGGGTGTCAGCGCCGCGAGCTGGCCGTCGACGCGGACCTCGCGAGAGGAGAAGTTCACCTCGACGAGGGCGTCCTGGTAGACCTCGGCTTCCTGGCGGGCTGCCCTGCTGCGCCGCAGCAGTGCCTGGACCCGGGCGACCAGCTCGGAGTTGCCGAACGGCTTGGTGAGATAGTCGTCGGCGCCCAGGCTGAGGCCGCGCACCTTGTCGGTCTCGAGCCCGTGCGCGGTGAGCAGCATGACCGGCACGTCGCTCATGTCGCGGATGCGCTCGAGCACCTCCCAGCCGTCGAGCGAGGGCAGTCCCAAGTCAAGCAGGACGACGTCCGGCCGCGCGTCGTGGAAGAGGCGCAGGCCGTCCTTGCCGTCGGCGGCGCCTACGACGTCGAAACCTGCCCGGCGAAGGACCATGCTCACGGCGAGCGCGATGTCCTGATCGTCCTCGATACACAGAATCTGCGTATTCATGGGCTTATTGGGAGGTAGATGGTGAACGTGGTGCCGGGCACCTCGGCGGTGCTGCGCACCGCGACGGTGCCGCCGTGCAGCTCGGTGATGGCCTTCACCACCGACAGCCCCAGACCGGTCCCCGGCAGGCCCGCCAGCCGGGCGTTGGAGGCGCGGACGAAGCGGGCGAACAGCAGGCCCAGCTCGTCCGCCGGGATGCCGATCCCGTCGTCGGAGACGTCGATCCGCCACCGGTGCCCGTCCTGGCCGGCCTGCACCCGGACCCGGCCGTCCTGGCCGGAGAACTTGATCGCGTTGGACAGCAGGTTGTCCATCACCTGCTCCAGCCGTAGCCGGTCCGCCTGCACCGGCGGCCCGTCCGCCGCGGAGACCTCCACCGTGATGCCGCGCTCCGCCGCCGTCGCCGACGCCGACCTGATCGCCTCGCCGACCAGGTCCGGCACCGACACCGGCGCCAGGTCCAGCGGGAAGCCCCCCGACTCCAGCTTGCTGAGCAGCAGCAGGTCACCCACCAGCCGCAGCAGCCGCTCCGCGTTGCGCTGGATCACCGACAGCGCGCTGACCGTGTCCGGCGTCAGCTCGTCCTGGTCGTCCAGGATCAGCTCGGTGAACGACACGATCGAGGTCAGCGGCGTCCGCAGCTCGTGCGACATGGTCGCCAGGAACTGCGTCTTGGCCTCGTCAAGCTCCTTCAGCCGGGCGTTCTGCTCCGCCAGCTTGAACTGCGACTGCTCCGCCGCCTCCCGCGCCGCCAGCTCCGCCTCCAGCAGGCGCTCCCGCTGCTCTGCCAGCGCCTCGCGCTCGGATACGTCCCATCCCATCCACAGATCACCGCGGTAGCCGCCGTCGACCAGGACCGGCCAGTAGTCACACTCGAAGGTACGGCCGTCTGCGCACGCCATATGTTCCCCGTGGACCGGCTGGCGGGCGGTGAAGGCAGCGCCGGTACGGCGGATGAATTCACTGGGATCAGCGAAACTTTCCTTGATCCGGAGCACCAGATCCACCGTCGCGGTCCCGACCAGCTGCTCGCTTGATTCCTCGATGCCGAACAGGTCGCAGAAGCTCTTGTTCAACTGCGCGATCAGGCCGTTCTCGTCGGAAACGAGGATGCCGGGGATCGCTGCGGCGATCACGCTGTCGAGGCGCTCGGTCTGGTCGGCCAGATCACGGCGTGCTGCTCGTTCCGCGCTGAGGAGCTCTTCTTTTTCTGCCTCCGCCCGCTTACGGTCCGAAACGTCGGTGACCGCCGTCAGGTATCCGTTGGGGCGATCGTCCGCGCCGAGGATCGGAGCAACCGAAATGTGCACCCACAGCTCGCGGCCGCCGGCCTGTTGCAGCCGGAAATCGGCGCTCATCTCCTGGCCCGTCGCGGCCGACTGCCCCCCCTCCTGCGCCAGCCGCTCGCGGTCGTCAGGGTGAACTGCCGTTGACCAGCCGGCGCCGAGGGCCTGCGACATCGTCATCCCGGTCAGCTCGCACCAGCGGACGTTAGCGAAGGTGCACATTCCGTTCAGGTCCGTCTGCACGATGCCGACCGGGACCACCTGGGACAGCTGCCGGAACCGCTCGTCGCTTTCCCGCTGGCCGTCCCGAGCCCGGTCCAGCTCACTCATGTCACGGATGAAACCGCAGAAGTGGACCTGACCATGGATCGTGAGCTGAACCGGGGTCAGCTCGATCATGCGTTCCGTGCCGTCAGCGCACAGGGTGGGCAGGCGCATCCTGCCGACGAACGCTCCCGGGTCGCCGGACTCCAGGTAGGTCCGCATGAATTGCAATACCCTGGGCCGATCGCGCTCAGGGACAAAGACCTCTGCCATGTCCTTGCCCAGCACCTCGTCGCGCTGCCAGCCGAGGAGTTCCTCGGCAGCCCGGTTGAACTCCACCAGCAGCCGGTCAGCGCCCGCCACGACGATGGCGTCCGGCGACTGCTCGACGAGCGCCTGCGTGCGCGCCTGTCGTTCGGCCAGCTCGGCGGTGTCGTTGGCGTGCCGGATCTCGGCGGCCACGATCGCGGCGATGGCGCGAGTGGTGCCGCGGCACTCGGCAGTCAGCCGCGCCGCGTTCCCGATCACCGCGATGGCGCACAGGCATCGCCCGCCGGCCGACGGGGAGTAGGCCATCAGCACGCTCTCCGGCTCGCCGTCCGGCGGCCGGCCGGCGGTCAGCGCGGCCTGGAAGTACCCGCTCTCGCCTGCTCCGCCATGCTCGGCCGACAGGGCGCAGATCTCGGCGCGCAGCGCCGGGTCGTCGCCCGCCTGGCACGGCTGCGCCGCGAGTACGACCAGGCCCTGGTCCGCGTCGTGCTGGAACGCGAGCGCGGAGCGGCAGCCGAAGATGGCGGTCAGCCTGCCGAGGATCGTCGGCAGGGCATCAACCGCAGAGTCTTTCCGCAGCACCTCGCCGACGGCGAACTCCACCAGCTCGACCGGCGACGTCGTCGCCCGCCAGTCATCCGCCTGGCGGACCGCAGTTGTTGCCAGATCGGCCGCCGAGTTAACCCGAGATGCTGCCATGACCCCGCATCACCTGCCCCCGTTATGCTCGCGCTATAAGTCCTGAAAGTCGTATGTTCCTATCGTCAACTATCTCGTTGAGGAATATCTGCGTTCAAGCCTGTAGGCGTCAGGCAATTTCCCCGTGTCCCCCGTCACTGACGATACTAGCCGGCACAGGACAACCAGAATCAGTACCACCAGAATCACTACCACCTGCGCCGACCCGCGGGCATTGACGCCAGCGTAGGCCCGGGTGCGGCGCGACTTTGTCGAGGATGGCGTATATCGCCGAGGACGGCGTATATCGCACGGCCGCGTAGCGCTCATCACCGATGCGGGCGCGGGTTTTCATGGGCTTATCGGCAGGTATTTTCATGGGCTTATCGGCAGGTAGATGGTGAACGTGGTGCCGTGCCCGGCGGTGCCGGGCACCTCGGCGGTGCTGCGCACCGCGACGGTGCCGCCGTGCAGCTCGGTGATGGCCTTCACCACCGACAGCCCCAGACCGGTCCCCGGCAGGCCCGCCAGCCGGGCGTTGGAGGCGCGGACGAAGCGGGCGAACAGCAGGCCCAGCTCGTCCGCCGGGATGCCGATCCCGTCGTCGGAGACGTCGATCCGCCACCGGTGCCCGTCCTGGCCGGCCTGCACCCGGACCCGGCCGTCCTGGCCGGAGAACTTGATCGCGTTGGACAGCAGGTTGTCCATCACCTGCTCCAGCCGTAGCCGGTCCGCCTGCACCGGCGGCCCGTCCGCCGCGGAGACCTCCACCGTGATGCCGCGCTCCGCCGCCGTCGCCGACGCCGACCTGATCGCCTCGCCGACCAGGTCCGGCACCGACACCGGCGCCAGGTCCAGCGGGAAGCCCCCCGACTCCAGCTTGCTGAGCAGCAGCAGGTCACCCACCAGCCGCAGCAGCCGCTCCGCGTTGCGCTGGATCACCGACAGCGCGCTGACCGTGTCCGGCGTCAGCTCGTCCTGGTCGTCCAGGATCAGCTCGGTGAACGACACGATCGAGGTCAGCGGCGTCCGCAGCTCGTGCGACATGGTCGCCAGGAACTGCGTCTTGGCCTCGTCAAGCTCCTTCAGCCGGGCGTTCTGCTCCGCCAGCTTGAACTGCGACTGCTCCGCCGCCTCCCGCGCCGCCAGCTCCGCCTCCAGCAGGCCCTGGCGCTCTTGTTTCAGCACCTGGCGATGGGTCACGTCGGCGACGCCCCACATGGTGCCGCGATAGTGCCCTTCGACGAACACCGGCGCGAAGTCGCACTCGATGGTACGGCCGTCAGCTGCTGCGATCTCCTGCTCCGCGACCGGCCGGCGGCCCGCATGAAGCTCGGTCGCCCGGCGGAGAAACTCCGCTGGTTCGGCGAACTGCCGCCTGATCCGGACCGCGGTCCTGGCGGCCGTGGTGCCGATCAGCTCGCTGGGTCCCCCGGCGATGCCGAACATGTCACAGAAGCTCTGGTTGACCTGCGTGATCCTGCCTAGCTCGTTCTCGACGAGTATGCCGGGTATGGCCGAGGTGATCAGGCCGTTGAGGCGCTCGGTCTGGTCGGCCAGATCACGGCGTGCTGCTCGTTCTGCGATCAGAAGCTCTTCTTTTTCTGCCTCCGCCCGCTTACGGTCCGAAACGTTGGTGACCGCCGTCAGGTATCCGATCCGGCTGCCGTCCGCGGCCTCGACGGGCACGACTGCGAGGCTTACCCAGACGACGGCGCCCGCGACCGGCCGGAGGCGGCAGTCAGTGCGCAATTCCCCGTTCCTCGCGGCCTCGCGTACCCACTCTCCTTCCAGGCGCTCGACGTCATCGGGGTGAAAGCTCGCGGACCAGCTGGCGCCGACCGCTTCCTGCTCCGTCATCCCGGTCAGCTCGCACCACCGGTCGTTGACGAAGGTGCTCAGTCCGTCCATGCCCGTCTGCATGATGCCGACCGGGGCCAGCTGCGTCAGCAGCCGCATGCGTGCGTCGCTCTCCAGCAGGGCCGCATGGGCCCGCTCCAGCTCGCTGACGTCACGCAGGAAGCCGCAGAAATGGACCTGGCCATCGATCGTGATCGGGATGGGAGTCAGCTCGACCAAGCATTCCGTGCCGTCCGCGCGCAGCAGCGGCACGCGCATCGCGGCGACGTATGCTCCCCTGTCGCCGGACTCCAGGTAGCTCCTGAAACCCTCGATGACCGCAGCCCGGTCGCGTTCTGGGGTGATGACCTCGACCATCAGCTTCCCCAGCAGCTCGTCCCGCCGCCAGCCGGTGAACTGCTCCGCCGCCGGGTTGAACACCACCATCCGCCCGGCCGCGTCGGCCACGATGATCCCGATGGGGGACCCGTCGATCAGCGCCGAGCTGCGCACCTGGCGTTCGGCCAGATCGGCGGTGTCGTTGGCGTGCCGGATCTGGACGGCGACGATGGCGGCGAGCGCCCTGGTCGTCGCCTGGGACGCCGCGTTCCACTGCGCTGAGTCCCCGACCAGCGCGACGGCGCACAGGCATCGGCCGGAGTCCGGCGCCGAGTAGGCCAGCAGGACACTCCTGCGCCGGCCGACCGGCCGATCGCCCGGCCGGCCGAAGGACTTCAGCGGGGCGAGGAAATACCCGCCCACGGCGGCCACGTCGCGATGCTCCGCGGACAGCGCGCAGATCTCGGCACGAAGCGCCTGGTCGGCGCCAGCGCGCCGGGGGTGTGCCGCCAGCACGACCATTTCCTGATCCGCGTCCTGCTGGAAGGCAAGCGCGGCCCGGCAGCCGAACAGGGTGACGAGCAGTTCGAGGATCGTCGGCAGCGCCTCGACCGCGGCCTCTTCCCGCAGCACCTGCCCGACGGCGAACTCCACCAGTTCCACCGGTGAGGTGACTGGCTGGCTGGCAGCCGTTGCCGGCGCGGTCGATGAGTTAACCCGAAATACCCCCATGGCGGCGCTATCTCACCTACCCCGTGACTGCGCGGTCCGCTATACCGAAAATTGATATATTTCCATCAACAATTGCTAGGTCTCGGACTATCAGAATTCAGGCAAAGCGGCCGGATAATTTTCCCCCGTTAACGAGACTACTACCCGCGGCGGGATCACCCGAATCAAGGCTCGCCGCGCCGGTCGTGTGGTGATTCCGGTCAGCGCCGGTCGTGTGGTGATTCCGGTCAGCGCCGGTGATGCAGTAGTGCAGTCGTGCAGTGGTTTCGGTCGGTGCTTCGCGGTACCAATGCCGGCGGCGCTGCCGGGGTGGTCAGGCGGGGTCTGGGGTGGTGACGGTGGAGGGGTATTTGAGTGCGTAGGCGGCGACGTCGCCGGTGCGGATGGCTTGCCACAGCTTGGTGCTGAGGGCGTGGTCGAGGTGGACGGGCTTGCTGCCGCCGCGGGTGGCCGAGCCGCTGGTGGTGGGCGCGTCGACGAAGGTGCCGGCGCTGCTGCCGAGGTTGCTCAGGCCTAGCGCGAGGGAGACGAGCTGGGAGTTGTTCATGCTGCTGTCGACGCTGAGCGCGCCGGCGAGCGCGCGGATCAGGTGGTAGTCGACGGTGGGGCTGTGGAACAGGTGCTGCTGGGAGATCTTGCTGACCATGGCGCGGACGAGGTTTTGCTGCAGCTGCTCGCGGCCTATCTCGCTGACGCCGGGCTGGCGGGCGTAGGCCAGGGCGCTGTGGCTGTCGATGTGGTCGGTGCCGCGGCGGAAGGTGTAGCCGGCGCTGGTGGTGGTGTAGGGGACGTCGACGTCGACGCCGCCGAGCGCGTCGATGACCGCCAGCGCGCCGGAGAACGACAGCACCGAGTAGTGGTTGATCGGGACGCCGGTGAGCTGCTCCACGGTCTTGACCAGCAGCGAGGGGCCGCCGAGGGCCAGCGCGTCGCCGAGGTCCCTGGTGCCGTGGCCCGGCACCGCCACGACCGCGTTGGGGGGCAGGGAGATCACCGCGCCCGCTCGCTTGCCGGCGTCGAGGTGGATCAGGGAGATGAGCCCGTCGGCCGCCCCTGCTGAGGGGGCGGGCACCTTGCCGCTGCCGGCGCCGGCCGCGTCGGTGGTCAGCAGGACCGTCATGCTGGCGCCAGGGCGCGGCGCGGTCAGCGCCGGGACGGGGATCCGGCGGACGCCGGACAGGATGTGGTTGGCGAACAGGTAGCCGGCCCCGGCGGTGACCACGGCCAGGGCGAGCAGGCAGGCGCCGCAGACCGCCGCGATGCGCCTGGCCCGGCGCCCGCGGCCGGGGCGGCGCGGCCCGGCGCCGGCGACGTGCCGCGGCCGGTCGTGCTGCGGGCTGTCGTGCTGCGGGTCGTCGTGCTGCACTGAGGTGTCCGGCAACTTGTGCCCCCTTCGCCGGCCCGCGCGGCGGCGGGGTCCCGTCGCCGTGCGGGCCGGCCGTGGCCGTGACGGCGCGGTGTGCCCGCGGATGCCGCGGACCGGACGTCCCCCGTCGTTACCGATGGCATCTACTCGATTACAGAGTGTAGTCTACATCTATACCGCGACCGGGGTAAGCCGGGAATTCTCGGCGCTGCACAACTAGTCAGGAAAACAGGGGTAGTCAGAAAACAGGGGCACGTGACGGGCATCAGCGCAGCGCCATCCGCACGCAGGACACGATCCGGTCGACGTCGTGATGGCTCAGCGACGGGTGCACGGGCAGCGCCAGGACTTCCCTGACCGCCCGGCTGGCGCGGGGCGTCGCATCGACGATCACCTGCGCGTGGTCGCGGTAGCAGGGGTAGTCATGGACAAGAGCGGGGTAGAGCGGCCGGGAATCGATCCCGGCCGCGTCCAGGCACTTGCCGAGCTGATCTCTATCCATGCAGGCGTCGGCGGTCACCTGCACCACGTACTGGTGCCACACGTGCCGCCGCCCGCGCCGAAGGGCCGGCACTATCAGGCCGGTCAGCCCGCGCAGCCCTTCGGACAGGCGGGCCGCGTTAGCTGCCCGGCGTTCATTGATGTACGGCAGCCGTCTGAGCTGCGCGGTGGCGATGACAGCTTGCAGGTCGGTCAGCCGGTAGTTGTACCCGGGTAGCACATATTCATAGGACTCCCGTTCATAGGGCTCCCGCATGCCGTGGTTGCGGAGAAGGCGCAGTCGCAGCGCGATGTCGTCATCGTTGGTCGTGACGATTCCGCCTTCGCCGCAGGTGATGTTCTTCGTCCCGTAGAAGGAGAAGGCGGCAGTGCCGAACGAGCCCACGTGGGCGGCGCCCACCTGGGCGCCGTGGGCCTGCGCCGCGTCTTCGATGACGGCGACCCCCTGCCGGCCCGCAATTTCCGAGATTGCCACCATCGCCGCGGGCAGGCCGTACAGGTGGACTGGCATGAACGCCCTGGTCCGCGGTGTCACCAGCGCGGCCAGTTTCGACGAGTCGATGGTCAGGTCGTCGCCGATGTCGGCGAACCTGGCGACGGCCCCTACTTCAAGGATGGCGTTGAGCGTCGCCACAAACGTCAGTGGCGTAGTAATCACCTCATCGCCTGGGCCGATGCGGTGCGCCCGCAAGGCCGCAACGAGCGCGGCCGTGCCATTGCTCACGGCCACCGCATGCGCTACGCCGTGCGCCCTGGCGAACGCTTGCTCCAGTTCAACGACGCGCGCTCCGCCGGCCAGCATGCCGGACCGCAGGACGCCGAGGACAGCTTCCTCCTCCTGCGGCCCGATCACCACCTTGGCGAGCGTGATGCGCCCGGCACTGCGCGCATCCGGGTCCATGCCCGGCGCTGCGGGGGCCCGGCAGGATCCGCACCAGACGTCGGCGGGCCGGGCGCCGGTCCTGGCGATTATCTCGCCGCATCCGCACACCCAGGCGTGGTGGCGCGCGGGGTTGCCCAGCACCAGCTGGTGCGGCCGCACTGAGGCGGTGACGACCGCGCCGGCCCCGACCATGGCGTACTCCCCGATCTCGACGCCACAGACCACGGTCGCGTTCGCGCCGATGGACGCACCCCGCCGTACCCGGGTCGCCCGCGGCTGCCATGCCATCCGGCCGGCCCGCGGGCGCAGATCGTTAGTGAACACGGCGGACGGCCCAACGAACACCTCGTCGGCAAGCTCGACGCCGCGATAGACCGATACGTTGTTCTGGATCTTCACGTGATCGCCGATCGTTACCCCCGCATCCACGAAGACGTTCTTGCCCAGCGTGCAGCCCCGGCCGATCACCGACCCCGGTCGCAGCTGGCTGTGATGCCAGATCTGGGTGCCGTCCCCCACCGAGGCACCTGGCTCGACAAGGGCCGTGGGATGGACGTACGACGCCCGCGGCGCCGCGCTGCAGCCCATCTCGGGCCCGGCCTCAGGTAGGGGGGCGGGATGATGCGCGGTGGAGGACAGGTGCCCGGTCGGCGATGCCGGGTCAGCGGGCGATGCCGGGTCAGCGGGCGTTGCCGGGTCAGCGGGCGATGCCGGGTCAGCGGGCATTCTGCCCTCGGTGCTGACCGCCGGGAAGCCGCGGGCACAGCGCGTCGAGGGCTTCGCTGACCACCGCGTCAATGGCGAGGGCGCAGTCAAGGAAGGCCGCCTGGCTAGCTGCCGGGTCGGCGATCTCATCCTCGACGGGCTCGACATAGGGCACCCGACCGCGCAACCGCGCGACCTCGTCTACCAGCTGACGCGCCTGGTCGATGGCAGACAGGCCCGCTGCGGTGCCCGGGGCGTAGGCCACCAGGCGAGCGAATTCCCGCAACAGGTACGCGCGCCGTGAGGCACCGGGCCGCATCGCCACGACCTGGTTCCTGTGCTCCTGGCAAGCGGCCAGGACCAGGTCCGCCGCATCGACGTCGGCAGCGGTCAGCTCGTGGCTGGCGAAGCCCTCAGCGTCAGCGCCCAGCCAGGTCAGCGCCTCGGCGGTATACGGGTGGAGCGAGCAGCCGTCCAGGCCCTCGGTGCCGGCGCTCGCCGTCCGGAACTGGCAGGCATCGGCGCCCAGCCGAGCGCGCAGCCCCCGCCGGGCAAGCCGCTCCGCGAGCACCGACCGGCACATGTTGCCCGTGCACACGAACAGGATGCCGAACTGGCCAGCGCCCGGGGCGTCGTACGGCGGCACCGTCAGTACCCGTTCGGGCGCCGGCCAGGCCGGCCGCGGCGCTGCCGGAGGCCGGCCCGGACACGGCGTCACTGCGGCGCTACTGGGCACGATGCCTTCGCCTGCGTGGGCGCAGCGGCGCGGAACTCAAGCGGCGATGCCGGCCGGCAGATTCCCCGGGAATAGCCGGCGCACGCCGGCTGGATGTCTCGTACATCTCATTGCCCCCTTGTCAGACGCATTCAGGTAGGCCTCGTGACCGAGGCTGGCCGCTCGGCATGGGCGGCGTGGCGACTCAGGGACACTCGCTCGATGTCGCCGAGCCGCTGCTCTGCGAGGGGTTCACCGCTAGCCGACCGGTAGTGCCGGTACCCGTAGCCGTACTCCGGGTGCTGCCTGGCCGGGGTCATGCTCAGCACGCTGCCGAGAAGGGAAGTTCCGACCGCGCTCATGGCGTCGCTGGCCTGCCGCACCTGGGCGATCCGCGTCTTGGCGTGGCGGACGACGAGGATGGCGCCGTCGCAGGCAGGCGCGGTCGCCAGGGCGTCCGCGAACGGCAGCACGGGCGGTGCGTCGATGAGGAGCAGGTCGTACTTCCCGCGAAGGTGCTCGAGTAGCCGGCTCATGCGCATGGAGCCGAGCAGGTCACTCGGGCTTGGCGGAGTGGGTCCGCTTGCCAGGACGTCGAACAGGTTCTCGCCCCACTCCTGGATCGCCTCGCTGACATTCTCCCGGCCGACCAGGACATCGGTGAGGCCGACGCTGC
>Ga0302325_10004554_pt1 | contig 31957 bp, 23 predicted proteins | sample Palsa_T0_2_FD_201948 | JGI IMG/M metagenome (GOLD analysis project Ga0302325, IMG submission 201948) | Peat permafrost microbial communities from Stordalen Mire near Abisko, Sweden - Palsa_T0_2 | ecosystem: Environmental > Terrestrial > Soil > Palsa > Peat permafrost | place: Sweden: Abisko... | reverse complement strand
AAATGAGTGTAATAGTAAAAATCGTCGTAGATCGAGTGATATTGCCCGCCCGTGTCTTCCCCTCCGAATCCGAGATCGAGGCTGGCCACTCCGAGGTGGTCGGTGAAGACCGTATAATCGGACCCTGATCCTAAAGCCGCGATGCGCAGGTCAGGCCGGGATTTCAGTTCGGCGCGCAGTTTCGGCGTGCCATTCGAGAATTGCCTCAGACGCAAGCGCTGCCAAATGGTCATCTTGGTTTCCGGATCTTGAATGTCTTTCGCCACGCTATTGACGAAGTCTTCGAGCGAATGAGAGCCGCCCGCAAAGAAGTAGCCGCGCCCATTACCATCCGAGTTAATATAGGCAACGGCATGCTGTCGCAGTTCGTCGGCATGGGTCTCAGCCCACTCAGTCGAGCCGAGCAGCCCGGGTTCTTCGCCGTCCCAGAAGCAATAGATAATCGTGCGGTCCGGCTTCCAGCCCTGCTTGAGCAACTCGCCGAGTGCGCGGGCTTCTTCCATCTCTGGGCTCGCTCCCGAAATCGGATCTTGCGCGCCATTGACCCAGGCGTCGTGATGATTGCCGCGGATGATCCACTCATCCGGATATTTCGAGCCGGGGATTTTCGCGATAACGTCGTAGAGCGGCTTGCGATCCCAATTGAACTTGATATGGAAATGCGCCTTCGCCGGCCCCGGCCCAACATGGTACGGCGTGGGAAGTGAACCGCGCCAAGCCGCCGGCACCAGCTCCCCGCCCAGGTTCTTCAGAAACGGTTCCGCGTCTTCATAGGAGATAGGCATCACGGGAATTTTCGTCAGCGTAGTGATTTCGTTGAGTGGCAATTTCTTTGCGCCTTCCACTGCGCCAATACCCGGAGTCGCGGGATCGCCCGGATAAACCGGCATATCCATCACACTGCCGCGCTGCGCACCGAATGGCGGCCGCATGGGTCCTTTGGGATAAACATCGCCATGGAAATACCCGTCTTCGTGAGGGTCCGAGTAGATAAGGCAGCCCACCGCCCCATGTTCCGCGGCGACCTTGGGCTTGATGCCGCGCCACGTCAGCCCGTAGCGCGCCAGCACAATCGCGCCTTGTACCGAGACGCCCATGCGGTCGAGTTCCTTGTAATCGTCCGGGCTGCCGTAGTTGACGTAGACAATGGGAGCGGTGACATCGCCGTCAATGGAATAGGCGTTGTAGGTGGGAAGCTGCTCGCTCTTTTGATTGGATGTCGGATCGATCGTAAGCGCCGGTTCTTCCAACTTGGCTGTGTACTTGACGGGCTCCAGCAATTCGAGCGATCGTTCCTTCGGAGTGGGGAACAGCGTGTCGAAGGTTTCGATCTGCGCATCCAGTCCCCAGGATTTCAACTGCGCGGCGATCCACTCCGCGTTGTCTTTGTCATAGGGCGAGCCCACGTGGTGCGGGCGCGCGGTGAGCCGCCGCATGTTTTCGCGCAAGCGATCTTGCTGCGGAATCTCTTTGAATTTTTGTTCCCACTGAATCTCGCCCGCCGATGTTTGGGCCGAGTAGCCTCTGAGGGTCGATGGTGTGTCAGCGGCTTGAGTGGAAAGTGCGAAGGCACTGAGTAAGGCGAGAACTGGGCGCATGGTTAACTATTGTAGACCGTGGGCCTGCGGCGAATTTCTCCACGGAAGTGCCCATGGGCCTTGTCCTTGTGGGGCGGCGCCATGCGCGGCCTGCGGCCCATCAATGATAATGAAAATCGATTCGGAGCCGGAAGCGTCAGCGACCTAGTTTGGCCTTTCTTCTCGCGGTCCTTCGATAGTATAGTAATCTTCTGCCACTATGCTTCCTCGTTCGCCGCTCCTGCAATGCTTCTCGCTCCTGCTCTTTGTTTCATCTGCGGCCGCGCAGACCACTTCCGACGAACGCAGCCGCCAATCGTGGTTCGGCGGAGCGAATCGGTCGCCAACGCATACGCATCCCGGCGCTGAACTACTGGACATGCCGCTGCAACCCCTCGCCCAGCAGATCCGGCGACTCGAATCGGCGCTCGAACTCTTAGGCCAACCGCTCGAAAAAGACTCCCAGCAAGCGATCGATCAGGCTATTTCCGAACCTGACGAGAAGGTGGGCGTGTCGGCATTGCAGCGAGTGTTGGATCAGTATGTGCTGGCCACCGTAGACATCAATGCGGAGAGCCGCGTCAAGGTCGAGCGTGGCGTCGCTCCCGCAGAGTTAGTCCAGGGAGGATCGCGTTACTTTCTGCTGAAAGTCGTAAACCGGGCGGGAGTTACTTCGCCCCTTGTCGTAAGTAGTCCGAATAACGGTAATGTCTTTATCACTTCGAACGGAGATCCCGCGCCCGCGATGGTCCTGACCCAGGCTGACGTGCGTGATCGCTGGGCTGAGATCTCACTGGCCTCCCCTCCGCCGCTCGACCGCAGGCTTTCCGGTTTTCCCGTCGACTACGAAATCATCGAGATCTACAGCCGGGATGCGGGTCAGCGTTCGGCCACCATATCTTTCAGCGTCGGGCAAGGCACGCCGGATCTAGGTTTCCGAAATGAAATCAGCGTGCTGTTCAACTCGAGTCCGTCACGCGTCGTTAAACTCCATATCTCGGACGAAAATGGCAAACCAACCATGGCTTCCTTGACCATCCGCGATACCCGCAACCGCCTCTACCCTAATCCCTCAAAGCGTCTCGCGCCCGATCTATATTTTCAGCCGCAGGTTTACCGTACGGATGGTGAATCCATCGATTTGCCCGAGGGCAACTATACCTTTGCCGTAACCGGCGGCCCTGAATACCTTTCGCATACCAAAGAGCTCTTGGTCACGCAGAATAGCGCCAGCGATTTGACCCTGCAACTGACTCGCTGGATCGATCCATCCAAGCTCGGTTGGTATTCCGGTGACACTCACGTCCACGCTGCCGGCTGCTCTCACTACAAGAATCCGGCCGAGGGAGTCATGCCGAAGGATATGATGCGCCAGATAGAAGGCGAGAAATTGAACGTGGGATCGGTGTTGACCTGGGGACCGGATTACTATTTTCAAAAGCAATTTTTCTCCGGCCATGACGATCCCCTCTCGACAAGCTGTTCGCGCATGCATTACGATCTGGAAGTTTCCGGCTTCCCATCCAGCCACGCCGGACATCTGGTCCTATTGGGACTGAAGGACCAAGATTATCCGAACACCAAGAAAATTGAAGACTGGCCGACATGGGATTTACCCATACTGCAGTGGGCGCATGCGCAAGGCGCGGTCGTCGGATTTGCTCACTCGGGATGGGGATTGCAGGTCGCGGACGACCGTATTCCGAGTTTCGAAATGCCCGGCTTCGATGGCATCGGAGCGAATGAATATATTGTGGATGTGACTGAGCCCAATGCCGTGGATTTTCTTTCCGTTGGAGATACTCCCATCGTGTGGGAGCTCAGCAGTTGGTATCACACCTTGAATCTGGGATTTCGCACGCGAATTGCCGGCGAAACAGATTTTCCTTGCATTACCGACGCCAGAGTGGGCCAAGCACGCAGCTATGTGCAAGTGACCGGTCCACTCACTTATGCAGCTTGGCTGGACGGCCTGAAAGCCGGACGCAGCTATGTGTCCGATGGGCGAACCCACCTCCTGGATTTTGAAATAAACGGCGTGGCGGTGGGCACGCACGGCAGTGATGTGGCCTTAGGAGGACCGGGCACGATTCATGTGAAGCTCCGCGCGGCCGCGCTGCTCGACCCCGTGCCGGATCTGAGCATGAAGTCGCGCCCATACGATCAGAAGCCCTATTGGTCTGTCGAGCGCGCGCGCATCGGCAATTCGCAGGAGGTAAATGTCGAACTGGTGGTAAACGGCACGGCGGTCGCGCACAAAGCAATTGTCGCCGATGGAATGCTCCGCGATGTAACGTTTGACGCCTCTATTGAAAAGAGCAGTTGGGTAGCCGTTCGCGTCTTCGCAGCGGCGCACACCAACCCGATCTTTGTCACCGTCGGAGGTAAACCCATTCGCGCTTCTCAAGCGAGCGCTCAATGGGCATTAACGGGCGTTCACCAGTGTTGGTGGCAGAAGGCAGCGCGCATTTCCCCTGCGGAGCAAACGGCGGCTCGCGCGGCCTACGATCACGCCGAAGCGGAATACAAGCGCCTGGCGAGTGAATGCGCAAATCGCTAACTGAGCAGCATTTTCTTTAAGAACATGATCTGCCCCAAATGATACGAGTGGTGCGCGGCGGCTATCAGCGCTTCTCTCAGCAGCGTCTGTCCACTCCCGCCCTCAATCGATTTGAACAGGTCTTGATCTGAATCGAGTATCAAGTCTTCCAGCGCCTTCGCCTCCTTGCGGAAAGTAACGATGCTTGCGTCCCAAGCGTCTTTATCCGGCGGAGCTTCGGTCTTCGGCCAATAGCCTTCCGGCCATTTGGGAGATTTGTGTTTTGGATTGCGCGAAAATTCCAGAATATCGTGCTGCGCAATGCGCATATGCTCCAACAACTGCCATGCGCTATGCGGTGCGGATGGCGGCTTCGCACCGGCCTGCTCGATCGGAAAATCGCTCACTACAGACTCAAAATCGATATGCGATTGATCTCCTCGCATGGCATGCAGGAGTTGTTCTCGCAGGGCTTTAATTTGATCGCTGCTCATATTCGAATACTACCGCCCGTAGCAAGTTCGCTCATTCCGCGTCTACGAGTTATGCACTTTGGGAAATTACGCGCCTTTGTCCCGCTTCTCCTGATCCTCTTCCTGCGCGCCGAACCAATCGCGGTGCGCAACGTTGAGGGTTCGCTCCAGGGCTTCCTCGTTTTGCGCACAACGGACGGTAAGACGATCGCTTCCGGAAACCTGACGCAAACCGTTCAGGGGAACCGGGTCGCCTTACATCTGGTGTTTCGCTTCAGAGACGGATCTTTGTATGATGAAATGGCAACCTTCACCCAGGAAGGCAGCTTCCGGCTGATCAACGACCACCTGATCCAGAAAGGACCAAAGTTTCCGAAGCCTCTCGACGTTCAGATCGATACGGCTAGCGGTACGGTCACCGTCCATTACCAGGACAAGGGTCAAGATAAGGTCGAGACAGAGCAGATGGACTTGCCGGACGATTTAGCCAACGGCGTTATTTTCGACGAACTAAAGAACATCGCCCCCGATGCCAAGGACGTGAAGCTGTCCTGGTTGGCGGCAACTCCTAAACCCCGGATCGTCAAACTCTCCCTCACCTCCGTCGGCGGCGAAACATTCTCAGTGGCTGGCCGGCCCAACAGATCAACGGTATTCAACCTAAAGGTGGAGATTGGCGGCGTAGCCGGGGTCGTTGCACCCTGGCTGGGGAAACAGCCTTCCGACATGCGGATTTGGATCGCAAACGGGCCGGTCCCTGTGCTGGTGAAATGGGAAGGCATGTTGTACTTTGGAGGGCCGACTTGGCGGATCGAGATAACGAGTCCGGTCTGGCCGCGTACTTCGCGATAACGGCGCTGACGAACACGCCCGTTCTATCTTCTAGCTCCTGTATTCTATATTCCACCTTTTGGCCCTTGACATTTAATTCTCATCTTTGATAAAAGCTAAGGTGCAGTTTTTCAGGGAGTAGTTCGCGACTAACAAAAGGGGATAAGTCTATGAGTAAACGCCTTGTTGCGTCAATCGGGGTTGGCTTGCTCTGTCTCGCCCTCGCCCCTACGCATCTATTTGCACAAGCTTCTGAACGCGGCGCCATCACTGGCGTGGTAACCGATAGCTCTGGAGCCGTCGTTCCCGCCGCGCGAGTCATCATCACTAACAACGCCACGAGTTCCGTGACGGACGTCGTGACAAATGACGTGGGTGAGTTCACCGTACCGAGCCTGCAACCCGGCGCTTATACGGTCCGCGTCGAAAAGCAGGGCTTTCAGCCCGCTGAAATAAGAGGTCTTCCTCTCGACGCATCGCAAACCGTCAGAGCCGACGTTACTCTGCGTGTCGGCAACGCGAGTCAGGCCATCGAAGTGCAAGCCGCAGCCATTCAGTTGCAAACCGAAGACGCTAAATCGAGCGTCACGCTTGAGAACAAACTCGTAACCGATCTCCCGCTGGTAGTGAATGGCACCGTCCGGACGCCGTTTGATCTAGCCTCTCTCACGCCCGGAGCAAAGAACGTGAGCCTTCCTGGAAACGTCGGTGGCGATGAAGGTTTTGTGATAGGGGGCGGCCAGGCCGCCAGTTACGGCACTACGCTCGATGGCGTCTCAGTCAACACCAGCCGCGCCCTTCAGAAAAGCTGGGTTGCTTCTAACTCTCCCTCCGTGGAAGCGCTCGATCAGTTCACCGTGGACGATAACGGATTCAAGGCCGAATATGGCCACGCGGGCGGCGGCGTCATGACCTTCGTTTCCAAATCGGGCGGCAACCAATTCCACGGCTCCGCCTACGAATTTCTCCGCAATAACGATTTCGATTCCAACAATTTCTTCAATAACGCCGCGCGCATCCCGATTTCCGTCTATAAGCAAAACGATTTCGGCGTCACCGTTGGAGGGCCTGTCTGGATTCCCAAGGTCTACAACGGAAAAGACAAGACGTTCTTTTTCTTCTCCTATGAGGGCTTTCGCAATCGCGCCGGCGCCAACGGCAGTCTGTTCACTATTCCTACGCCTGAAATGTATCAAGGCGATTTCAGCAACTGGGTAACCAAGGCCGGGCAACAGATTCCCGTCTACGATCCTCTCACTCAAACGGAGAATGCCAACGGCACTTACACGCGGCAGCCCTTCGCGGGCAACCAAATTCCCGCGAGTCTGTTCAGCCCCGCCGCCGTCAAAGCCTTGGGCGTGTTCCAGAGTAGCGGCATGCTGAAACCCAATACCGGCGCTGCACCCGGCACGGTCGGCTATGTGGCTAACAACTATTTAGAAACTTCCGGAAGCCAGATCTACCCCGTCAACAAATGGAGCGTCAAGGCTGACCATATCTTCAACGAAAAGCACCGGATATCGGGTTACTTTGGAGACGATCACGAACGCCAAACCTATGGTGCCGATGGACCTCCAACGCTTCCCGGCCTCTATACCAATTACAACGATCTGCTGCAGTGGAGCTATGTAGTGCGCATGAGCTGGGATTGGACATTCAGTCCCACTAAGATCAATCACTTCTATGCCGGAGGCAACGATTGGAACCAGGACCACAAGCCGCCGCAAGAATACATTGGTAACTGGCAGAGCAAGTTCTGCCTTCCCAACGTTCCCAATTGCAATGCAAATCTCGTCAATCTCTTTTACAACACCGGTTCGACAGACCCTTACAGCGATTGGGGCGGCCAGGCCGACAACGGCTCTGAAAATACCGTCTACTCCTACAACGACGATTTCACCTGGATTCACGAAAAGCACACGTTCAAGTTTGGCGGCTCATACCAGCTCAACCATTACAACGGTTTCGGCCGCCAGTGCGAATCGGGCTGCGTCGGGTTCAGCTATCAGGAAACGGGCATTCCAGGCGGTACGAATCCGAATCTCGGCGGCAACGCTTTCGCTTCCTTCCTGTTGGGCTACGCCGACAGCGGCCAGATCGACACGCCCCGCTTTATCGGCCAGCAGTTCTACTATTTCGGGGGCTTTTTCCAGGATGACTGGCGCATAACGCCGAAATTGGTTGTCAACTACGGAGTTCGTTGGGATGGCAATCTCCCGCCCACCGGTTTGAACAACAAGTGGAGCAATTTCTCTCCCACCACTCCGAATCCAGGCGCGGACAATATCCCCGGCGCCGTTATTTTTGCCGGAAACTGTTCCGGCTGTACCGGAAGCCGCACCCTATCCGGCCTATGGCCGTGGGGTTTCGGGCCACATATCGGCGTAGCCTACTCGAAGGATTCGAAGACTGTCATCCGCGCCTCCTATGCCAGATCCTATGGCGCGCTGACCTCAGTTAGTGGCTCGACTCACAACTCGGGATTCACATTGACTGAGACCTTCAGCAACAGCACCGCTGGCGTTATACCGACATACACTCTCGACCAGGGCATGCCTCCGTGGACCGCTCCTCCCTTTATCAATCCTTCGGTAGCCAACGGCACCAGCACCGCCTGGTTCCAGGGTGACCAAACAACCAAGCTTCCGGCCTACGATAACTTCGCCTTCTCAATTCAGCGCCAATTGGGCGGTTCTATGTTCATCGACGCTTCCTATAGCGGAGTGATGGGCGAACATCTCCAGGCGCAGTTATTACAGTACAACTCGCTACCCGGCAGCGATCTCAATCTATTCGGCTCGACTGTCAACAGCATCAACGTACTGAACAGCGTCGTCGGCTCGCCGCTCGCGAATCAGTACGGCATCGCTGCCCCGTTTGCCGGCTTTAGTAAACTTTGGGGATCGCGCGGGACCGTCGCGCAGGCTCTTCGCCCCTACCCGCAGTACACCTACATCGACACCTACGCCGGCCAGGGCGATCACAGCGGGCACTCTACCTACAATGCGCTATACCTCAAGTTCGAAAAGCGCTTCTCTCATGGACTGACTTTCCAGGCATCCTACGCCTTCTCCAAGCTGCTGACTGATGCCGACACAGCATGGGGTGAGGGCTATGCTGCGAACCAGGCCGACCGCGCTCTCGAGAAGTCAATCGGCGCATACGACATCACTCACGACTTCAAATTCGGCGGCGTCTACGATCTGCCATTCGGTAAAGGCCAGCCTTACCTGACTTCCGGCCCCGCTTCTTGGATACTCGGTAATTGGCGTGTTTCGAGTGTGAATCTGTATGACAGTGGTACGCCCATCGGCATCAGTAGCTCGGAGTCACTGCCGATTTACGCAAGTGGCGCCGGTGGCCGTGTTGCTCCTTATGTCACCTCATACAACGGCTGGCAGCCGAGTTATCCTGGCGGCTTCAATCCTGCCACCGATAACTTCTTCGTTCCCATATGTACTCTCGCGCAGATGAACGCCAACACGTGCACTGGTCCGTTCCCATATCAGGGAGATATCAAGAATCCCAATAACAGTCTTCTCGACCAAGGCGTGGGCATTGGCAACGCCACTCGCTACAATCCCAAACTCCGCTACTGGCCCAACCTGAACGAAAACATCTCCGTGACGCGAGTGTTCCCGATTCATGAGAAGATTCGCATGGAGTTCCGCGCGGAAGCGTTCAACGTCTTCAATCGAGTCCGCTTCGGTCCCATCAACACAACGCTCCAAAGTCAAACATTTGGAGAAGTGGCCGGCGCGGGCGGCCAACTCAATACGCCGCGCCAGATGCAGTTGGCGCTGAAATTATACTTTTAGAGGCGGCTACGCCTTGCGGCGGCCGATGAGTCGGCCGCCCTCTTTCACCAAGCCCCGAAGCAGTGGACCGCCGAGCAGTCCCACAGCGAGCAAGCTTCCGAAAAGGGCCATCGCTTCATAGCTTTCCCGGCCTTGCCGTTGCCAGTAGACGTCGCTTAAATTCAGCCACAAAGCGAATTCATCTAAAATCAGCGCGGCGGCCACTCCATAGAGCATGGCCGTCACGCGGCTGGCGAGCGGCCATGAGTCGGACGAGCCAGTTCCAATCTCTAAGAGCCAGCAGTAACCGACGCTGAGTAAAAGCAAAATACCCCAGACCATGTGATGAATATGCCTGCCATGCATGGAAACGTTGTGGAATGGGCCTATGTCGTTGTGAATGGCAATGGTAATTCCACGCACCACGAAAACAGTGACAAAGAATCCCAGCGCACCCAGAAACAAGCGCTCGCGCCGCGGCTCCGGGAATCGTTCCTTGTAGAGCGCGTACAAGCGGCCACGGGAGAAAATGAGGATCAGAATGGCCAGAATCGAGCCAATAATGATGGGCCCAATCCAAAAGCTGCGGTGCGTCCAAGGCATGTTTTAGTTATATAGTGAGTCCGTATGCAAAAGACCAAATCATCCATAGTTACATTAGCCATAGCAATCGCTACAGTAGCGATGGCGCAAAACAAGTTCCAGGAACCCATGCCGCCGGGGCCCAATCCAAATTCGCAATACCGCTTAGGACCCGATTCGTTGCCGCAGGAGGGTGTACCCAAGGGCGAAATTCGCGGCCCTTATCATTTACCAAGCGAAGCTTATCCAGGTACTCAGCATACCTATTGGATGTACGTTCCGGCGCAATACGATCCGTCCGTTCCGGCGGCTCTGATGGTGTTTCAGGACGGTCAGGCTTTCAAAGACGAAAACGGCGACATTCGCGCGCAGAATGTGCTGGATAATTTGATCTACCGCCGTGAGATTCCGGTGATGCTCGCGGTGTTTATCAATCCTGGCCGAACACCAGAGCAGGTTGAGCCTTCGCCGCAAACCGGCTGGGGCGATGGCACCACCAACCGCGCTACCGAATACAACACGCTGGACGACAAGTACGCCCGCGTCATTACCGAAGAGCTCATGCCCGTGCTCTATAAGCAATACAACATCTCAAAGGATCCCGAGCAGCATGGAATCGGCGGCTCGAGTTCAGGCGCAATCGCGGCTTTCACCGTCGCTTGGGAGCGTCCCAACGATTTTCGGAAGGTGTTGAGCAACGTCGGCAGTTTCGTCGATCTCCGCGGCGGTTACGTGTATCCGGAGCGTGTGCTGGCGAGTGAGAAGAAGCCGATCCGCGTGTTTCTGTGCGATGGCCGCAACGATCATCGCGGCTTCGGACGCGATGGCGTTTACAATCCCAATCGCGATTGGTTTCTGCAGAATGTCCGTCTCATGAAGGCGCTTACGCAAAAGGGCTACGACGTGAACTATACCTGGGGCATGAACTTGCATGGCCAGAAGTTCGGCGGCGCAATCATGCCGGAAATGATGCGCTGGTTATGGCGGGATGGGCCCGTGTCGACTGATCCGAACGATATGACCGAAAGATCGTTTCGCCAAGCGACAGCGAAGGGTAATTAGCTTTTGAAGGTCAGCGCTTAGCGCCGTGACGCGAACTGCAAGGCCGTCCAGCTTCGCGCTCAGCACGCCATCCACGACCTCAGAAGTTCGCTCACGTATCCGGAACCGCTTGCTGGCGCGCGCGGCTCGGAACGGAGCCACGACCGCAAGGGAGTGGTTGTAGCGTTGTACGTCAGCGTACTTATGAAATGGGGTACTAAGCAATCTGCTGCGTTGCTGCTGTGTCGGCGACGACATCGACCACTGGATTATAAGTCAGTATGCGCGAGCAGCTTTCGCAAAACATGACCTTGTCCTGGCGCCGCAAATCCTGGAAGAACTGAGGGCGCAAACCCATCTGGCATGCGTTACAGCGGCCGTCCGTGGCATCGGCGATGGGCGTGTTCTTGGTCTTCTTGCGGACGCGCTCATACTCGGTGAGGAGCTTTGGTTCCATTTGCGCCGCGACGGTCTTGCGTTCCGTCGCGTGTTCGGCCAATTCCTTTTTATCGATCGCCGTGCGCTCGCGCGCTTGGACTTTCGCGGCTTCAACCTGTTGCTGTTCCGCTTTTAGGCTGATCTCGGCCGCTTTGACGTTCTTGTCTAAAGGTTCCGATTGCTCCATGAGTGCCAGGATCTTGTCTTCGGACTTGCGAATCTCCGCTTCGATATAGGCAATCTCGTTCTGAAAGGCCTTATAGTGCTCGTTCGTCTTGGCGGCCGCCATCTGCTCTCTGAGCTTAGAGATTTTCTGCTCGTGGAGTTGATTATCGCCCTCCAGTTTTTTACGCTCGCGCTGGTTGGCGGCGAGCGCACCCCGGTCGGCTTCAAGGCGGCGGGTGTGGGCTTCCAGCCGCTTTTCGATTTCGGCTATGTGCTTTGGAAGTGTGGCAATTTCCGCGTCGAGAGCCGCGATCTTGCGGTCTAGCGCCTGAAGCCGCAGCGCAAGAACCAAATCTTCGATCATCCAATTCGGATTTTAGCATGCAGACTGCGGAGGCGCCGCCATGTGGGAACCACGAAGGAGTCGTAGGCAAAGCGAATTTCCTCAACGTCGAGCGCTCGTGCGGCGATGAGAAACGTGCCGAGCGCCAGCGGAACGGATAGGGCCAACTCACTCAGATCGCCCCAGCGAGTTTGCGGAAACGCGCTAACCACCAAACCGCGGACAAACACTACCGATAACGCCATGATGGCCGAAGCCAGCGCGATGCGCAGAAAGCAACCGCGCAAATAGCGTCCTTCTGAATAACCCGCGCAAGACGCGCTCGTCGAGGCCGCGCATATTCCTGGCACTGTTTCGCGGCACGAACGTGCCCTTTGCGCTTCCAGACCGCGCAGTTTGCGCCGCAGGCATTCGGCCAGGCACAAGCACTCGATGCCGACGGCGACCGCCGTAGTGATGGCGAGTGCCTCAAATCCAATATGCCAAACCCGCAACAAGAGCAGCGGGATAGTCACGTTCAGCGCGATGGAAAAAAGGCTGATCAACATCGGGGTGCGAGCATCGGCGAGCGCATAAAATGCGGGGATCAAAACGCGCTGCGCGGAAAACGCCACCAGCCCGGCGGCGTAGCAACTCAAGGCCAGCCCGGTTTGCGCCGTATCGTACGAATTGAAATGCCCGCTCTGGTAAACAGCCCCAATCAAAGGTTGCCCAAGGACAATGAGCAACAAGGAGGAGGGAATCGTGAGCAGGAAGACCATGCCCAGGGAGCGCGCCAGAGTCTTGCGGAATTCGTTGAAGTTGCTGGCCGCGGCGCTGCGCGCGATGCTCGGCAACAGCGCTGAAGCGAAGGCGACGCCAAACAGGCTCAATGGCACCTGCACAAAGCGCATCGCATAACTGAGCCAACTCACGGGGCCATCGTGCCCGCGAATCGGGTCCGTCAGTTGTGAGGCGAAGCTGGTGTTAATAATAAGGTTCGCTTGGCCAGCCAGGCTGCCAACCAACGCCGGCAGCATCATGTTTGCGATGCGGCGCAAGCCCGGGTGCGACCAGTTCCAGACCAAACGGAAGCGGTAGCCCAGCCGATGCAACTTCGCGCGCTGCCAGCCAAACTGCAGAGCGCCGCCTACGACGACACCGTACGCCATGCCTTCGATAGGAATGAGACCAACGTGCGGTCCGATGACGTAACCAATGAGCAATCCAAAACCGACCGAGCCGATGTTGAAGAAGATGGAGCCCACCGCAGGCATGCCGAAACTCCCGTGCGAGTTCAACATGCCGGTGGCCTGCGCAGCCAGCGCAATCAACAGCAGAAACGGGAACATGATGCGCGTCAAACGCACGGCCAGCGCAAATTTGATCGGAGTACTGGCAAAACCCGGCGCCAGCAGCCAGACCAGATGAGGCGCCTGCCACATGCCCAGCAGGCAAACCGCACCCACGATGACAAGAATCGCCGTCGTTACCAGGTTCGCCAATTCGGCCGCGTGGCGTTTGTCTTGCCTCACCAACGAATGGGTGAAAGTGGGGACGAAAGCGGAAGAGAGAGCGCCTTCCGCAAAGAGATCGCGCGATAAATTCGAGATGCGGAACCCGAGCAGAAATGCATCGTGAGCGAAACCGGCGCCGAAGCGGTCGGCCATGACGATTTCGCGCACCAGCCCGCTCAGCCGGCTAAACAAAACGGCGGCGGATACAATGCCGGCGGAGCGCACCACTTCAGCCTCCGGCGGCTGCTGGGCAAGCGCTACGTCGGCGGACTGCGGGGTCCGTTCGTTGATTGTTGGTACCGTCATCTCACACCGGGCGGCAGAATCGAACGACACAACTCTGCCGCAAAGTTCGGCGAAACTATTTGTCGATCAGGTTACTTAATGAATTAGCGGGTTTTGGCGTACTCGTCAAGGAAGTAAGCTATGGTTTTCACACCACAATAGTAATTACTAACCCGGTACTTCTCATTGGGTGAGTGAAGTCCGTCGTCGGGCAAACCAAAACCCATTAGCACGGTGGGGATGCCCAATTCCCGCGCAAAATCGCCCACAATGGGAATAGAGCCGCCGCTGCGCGTGAACACGGTGGGCTTTTGAAGCTTATCGCTGAATGCTTTAGCGGCTACCCGGATGGCCGGGTGGTGCGGATTGACGAGAGTAGCCGGTCCGCCACTTAGCATCCGCACATCCATTTGAATGCCTTTGGGAGTATGTGCGGCCACCCAATCGCGAAATGATTGTAGTACCTTTTCATACTTTTGTTCCGGTACCAAACGGAAACTGACTTTGGCCACCGCCGTCGCCGGAATCACGGTTTTTGCGCCCGCGCCGCTGAATCCGCCGGCAATTCCGTGAACCTCCATCGTTGGGCGAGCCCACAGCCGGGCAAGCACCGTTTGATCTAGTTCACCAATCAACGCACTCGCGCCGACGGCGGTTTCGAGAAACTCTTTTTCGGAAAACGGCAACTGCCGCCAACTCTCCACTTCCGCCGCATCCGGCGCCACAACATCGTCGTAAATGCCGGGGATCAGGATGCGCCCATCGGCGTCCTTCGCTTTCGCCAGCAGTTCAATCAATCCGAAGACGGCGTTGGGAGCCGCGCCGCCAAACATGCCGGAATGCAGATCGCGAGCCGGGCCACGCGCCTCGACTTCCAAATAGATCAAGCCCCGGAGTCCAATGCAAAGCGTTGGCAGGCCGTCCGCAAACAACTCGGTATCGGAAACAAGCGCTACGTCGGCTTTGAGCTTGTCTTTATGTTGCGGAACATACTTCGCGATGGATTCGCCGCCAATCTCCTCTTCGCCTTCAATCAGGAACTTTACGTTGAGCGGCAGCTTCCCTTGATACACGCGGTTCAAAGCTTCTATCGCTTTGATGTGCATGTACATTTGCCCTTTGTCGTCGCAAGCCCCTCGCGCGTAGATGTTGCCGTCGCGAATCTGCGGTTCAAACGGCGGCGACTTCCAGAGTTCGAGCGGATCGGGCGGCTGCACGTCGTAGTGGCCGTAACACAGCACCGTGGGCTTTCCCGGCGCATGCAGCCAATCGGCGTAGACCAGCGGGTGATTGGCGGTGGGAACCACCTCCACATGCTCAAGGCCCGCATCGGTCAGCGCGCCTGCCACGAACTCGGCCGCGCGCACCACGTCCTGCTTATGGCCGGGCAGGGTGCTGATGCTGGGTATCCTCAGAAAGGCCAGTAATTCGTCAAGAAAACGGGCTTCGTTCCTATCAACGTATTCATCAACGGATGTGGGCAAATTGGAACCTCCGACTCCAAGTATAGAAGTCGCGTAGGGCGGCCATTCTTGGCCGCGAGGCGGCTTTCGAGCCGCCTCCGAGTGACCTCCTGGCCACGCCAAAACATTCCTATATGGAAACGTTATCGATCAAAAATGCCTTGGCTATTGGCTGAGATTGAATTTCACGACGATCGCCTGCGTCACTTCCATTGCTTCGCCATTTAGGAGCGCTGGTTGGTACTTCCATTTCAGCACGGCTTCCTTGGCGGCGATGTCCAACACCGGGTCGCCACTGAGCACTTGCAAATTCTTCACTGAGCCGTCTTTCGCAATGGTCGCTTCAAAGCGAACGACTCCCTGCGCGCCCCTGTGCACTGCGTCTTTCGGATAAGCCGGCGGAACGGAGTGAACCAGCACAGGAGCGGTAAACGAACCGCCTACCCGAACGGCGGCGGCTCGAGCGGCCTCCACTGTTTGCGGTATCGGTTTCTGTAAACTCGGCTCTTTGACGGTAGCGGCAATCGGTGCGGGCGGAGCATCGAACGCCATTGGCATGCCGGCCAAATCGTCGGCCACGCTATTTTCGCCCACGGGCGGCGGCTTCAACGAGGAAGGGGAACGCCGGTGCGCCGGCACGGGCGAGATCGTTGCCAGCAGCGTAAGAGATTTTGGATCGAACGGTTTCGGCTCCAGCGACTCATCGCTCGCTGGGGTCGTCGCGCTCCCGTCGCTTGGCGCGGGGCTCGTTCCGGATGAAATAGCCTGGCCCGTCTTGATCACACGAACTCCCGGAGTGATTGCTTTTGCTTCGGCTGAAATCTCGCCTTTTCCCACCACGCCGGAATAGGGCCCCCACAAAAAGAAGAGCACTCCCGCAACCAGCATGGCGGCAACCGCAAACGCCGCGATCTTTCCCCAAGGAAAGCCATTCGACTCCTCGACTGCGAGAATACGCACGTTAGGCTTGGCAGCCAACACCGGGAGTCCAGACGCGCCATTGTCGGCTAGCTTCGGTTCAGGCTGTGGTGGCTTTGGCGGGGCGGCAACCGGAGTAGGGGCAAGTGGCGTTTCCACTGTCGCGCGCATTTCAAAGGCTGTGACGGCGGCAGGTGCGGCAGCAGCGGCAGCGGCGCGCGCGATCGGGACGCTTACGGGTTCCGCTGCGAACGCTGCTTCAACAGGCATTGGATCGGGAACTCGTTCCTCGATGGGAGCAAACGCTTCGTCGTCCGCCACCGGTTCAGAGATCCCGAAAAATTGCGACGTGCGCTTTTCCGGCCCCCGTTCGCCCATTTGCCGGGCAATGCGGCGCGCTTCGTGCCATTGCCCGCTGTCGCTTTGTTTGAGCGCCTCCGCCAACATCGAATCGCTCTCCCGGCGCTGCAACTCACCCAGCATGGGTTTGAGGTCGGCGATCAGTTCAGCGAAATTACGGTAGCGGCTATCCGGATCCTTCTCGAGCGCATGCCGAATCAGCCAATTCAACGATCCGGTCACGCCGGCCAACTCCTCCGGCGAGTTGTCCATGATGTTGCCGATCATCCGGTCGCCATCGTCGTCGTAGAACGGATGCCGGCCGGCGATCCATTCGTAAAATGTGACGCCAAACGACCAAATGTCACATCGCGCGTTGGCGGTATCAACGGCCATCAGCCTTTCCGGACTCATGTAGAAAGGCGAGCCGATCAAATAGCCGCGATCCGTGACCCGCGACTCGTCATACGAAAGGCGGCCCAATCCAAGGTCCAGCAACTTGGCCGCGCCATCATCAGCCAACATGATCTTGGACGGACGCACGTCCAGGTGAAAAACGTCGCGCTCATGCGCGCTTTTGAGGGCCTCAGCCACCTGCAGCATGACGCGCATGCGTTCGCCCAGAGAAACTTTAGCGCTCGCTTGGACGAGCTTACCCAGATCTTTCCCCTCAACCAGTTCCATCACCACGTACGGGAATTCATCTTCGAACCCCAAATCGTGAACGGATACTAAATTCGGGTGGAGAACGCTAGCGGCTGCTACCAGATCTCTTTGGAAATCACTGAGATGCTCCTGCTCCGTTGTCGTGGTGGAAATCTTGATCGCCACCGGACGCCCCTGCGGATCTACCGCACGATAGACGCGGCTATACGTCCCGCGCCCAATGCGCTCACTAATGGTGAACTTGCCGATCTGCTTAAGCATCGTGTCACGAAGCTGCAACTTGGCGTAGCTACTTCGCGCGACTGTGAAGTTGCGTCTACCCTAGTATCTAACCACCAACAGGTATATTTTACACCGTTAGGCATTAAAGTTGGCAACTCCACCGCCCGAAATCAGTCTATTTAAACGCCTTAGTTCCAGTACAAAGGTTCTTGAACCGCCCTCCGTTTGGAGCGAACCGTATTCGAAACCGGTCGCTGGCGCGCGCGGCTCGAACGGAGCCACGACCGCGAGAGAGTTCTCATGGTCCTTCGGCCCACCAATGACAAGGAAAACCTGCCACAACGTACAAGCTCCTAGCCGAGCCGCGACTGCGAAGGAGTGCCCATGGACCTGCGACCCATCAATGATAATGAAAATCGACTCGGAGCCGGAAGCGTCAGCGACCTAATTTGGCCTTTCTTCTCCTCCGCTCGCTAGCCATGTTTTTCAAGGGAGCGGTAACGATATGTTCCGGCCGGTTTTTCAGCGCATTTATTTATATGAAATGGCGTACTAAACGCATCGACCTGAGTTAAACGGATACCCAGATCGGGCTATTCCCGCCGCATCGCACCCCGCGTCGATTCTCTTACCTTAAGACTCGCAGGCAGGCGAATCGTCCGCGGCTCGCTCGCTTCGTCACTCTTGCGCTGAATGCGATCAAACAGAATTTCCGCCGCTTGGAACCCGATCTCATACGCCGGCTGCACTACCGTCGTAATCGCCGGCCTAAAAAGGTCGTCCACTGTCAATTCGTCAAACGTCAAAAAGCCGATATCGTCCGGCGTGTTGAGACCGCAATCGCACAGCGCGCGCAAGCACCCCAACGCAGTGGGTCCATTCGTGCAGAAAACAGCGTCCGGCAGCGCAATAGAGCGGAACTTTTCCCGGCAAAGCGCGGCTACGTCTTCCGGCCGTACATTGCCATGCCAAATCAGCTCGCGATCCAGCGCAATGTCCGCCTCACGCAAGCTTTCCTCATAACCGTGCAGCCGCCGCGTCTCGTTTGTAAGCGAAACAGGTCCGGTCACCAGAGCGATTCTGCGGTAGCCTCTCGCAATTAAATGATCTGCGCCCATCGCGGCGGCCGACTTATCTTCCACCGAAACCGAATCCACCGGCAGCTTTTCAGGAATGCGATCCAGGCAGACAATCGGGATACCCGCCTCCAGCAATCTGGCGATCTGCAACATTGGCTCGGACGCCGCCGCCACCACCAGCAGGATGCCTTCCACCCGCTGCGAGCGCAACAGCGTCAACAATTCTTTCTGCCGGTCGGCTTCATCCGTGGAATCCACCGCAATGAGCGAGTAGCCATGATCCCACGCCGCCGTTTCAGCTCCCCGAATCACCAGCGGGTAAAAGGGAATTGTCATATCGGGCACAATAATGCCCAGCGTCCTCGTGCGGCTCGTTTTCAAGCTGCGCGCAACGTGATTCGGATGGTAATCCAACTGACGTATTGCCGCTTCCACTTTCACACGCAACGCCTCACTCACCGGAACCGAACCCGATACTACGTGTGAGACGGTTCCCACCGACACCCCGGCAAGATCCGCAACTTCCTTGATGGTTGGCATCTACCGCTAAGAATCAGAAATTCTTGATCCGTATATTGCGAGTCTCAATTTTCATCGCAGCTTTCGTGACGTGCAGCTGAATCCCGATTTCGCCCTCCATCTTGCGATTCGCCGTATCGTCGTCCACCAGAATGCTCATCACCCGGCCGTTGATCGTCTGGATCAACGTGTTGCCGCGCGCAATCACCGTGAGATCGTTCCAATCCCCACTCTTGATCAGACCCTTCAGTTCATCGCTGCTGCCAAGCGTGCCAATCCAGCCCACTTTCTTGCCCTCGGGCACGTAGCAGATTTGCCCGCGCAGCGCCAAAAAGCCGCGGTTGCGCTCTTCATACACTTGCCCAGTGAACATTTCCATGCCGTCGATATCGGCCTGATAGCCTTTCAGCACCCACTTGGCCACTTCCGGCAGTTCCACGCTGCGGTATTGAATTCCGCTATTGCCCGTCTGGCCGGTCAACTTATATTGCAGGCGCAATTCAAAATCCGCCGGTTTGCCGCCCCGCCAAATGCAAAAAATATTCTGCTTTGGCTGGTGATCGGGCCGTGTTTCACCTACAATCTCGCCGCCCTCCGCGCGCCAGAAATCCGGGTCGCAATCCCACCCTGTCAGAGACTGGCCGTCGAAAATCTGCGTAAACCCCGCTTCCTCCAGCGGTGGAATAATCTTGGCAAGATCACGCTGCGCCCACGCCGGCTGCATCGCGTAACAGAGCCCCGCCGCTAGCATCAAACCGCGCCATCGTCCTATCGTCATTTCAATCTGTCCTTTCAACGAACTTTCACCCAACTCTTGCTAGCGGCCGATTCAAGCACCGCCGCCGTCACATAATCGGTCGCTAGCGCCTCCCTGAACGTGGGCGAAGCCGCCTTTCCATCTCCTAAGCGACCCAGGAAATCGGCCACCTGATGAATGAAGGTGTGCTCATACCCAATCTGCAATCCCGGCACCCACCATTGCTTCATATAAGGGTGCTCGGTATCGGTAACATGAATGCTTCGCCAACCGCGCAACTTACTAACATCGCCATGATCGAAATACTGCAAGCGGTGCAGATCGTGCAGATCCCAAATGATGGATGCCTTCTCGCCGTTAATCTCAAACGTATACAGCGCTTTGTGCCCGCGCGCATAGCGTGTGGCTTCAAACGTCGCCAAAGAGCCGTTTTGAAAGCGCGCCAGAAAAGCGCTCGCGTCGTCAATCTTTACCGGCTCATCCTTGCCTGTGAGACTATGCTTGCGCGTCTTGATGAACGTCTCCGTCATGGCCGTGACTTCGTCGATGCCGCCGTTCAGCCAGAGCGCCGTGTCGATATTGTGGGCCAGCAAATCGCCCGTCACGCCGCTGCCCGCCACGCTCGCATCTAACCGCCACAGACCCTCGCCGCCCTGTGGCAGATCGCTCGAAATGGTCCAGTCCTGCAGAAATACCGTGCGGTAGTGAAAGATCCGGCCCAACCGTCCTTCATCAATTAACTGCTTCGCGAGCGTGACGGCGGGCACCCGGCGGTAGTTGTACCAAACCATATTGGGCACCTTCGCTTCTTCCACCGCTTGCACCATCCCCTCGGACTCGCTGGGATTCCGCCCCAGCGGTTTCTCACACAGCACCATCTTGCCGGCTTTGGCCGCGGCCAGCGCGATCTCGGCATGTGTGTCGTTGGGACTGGCGATATCGATCAGATCGATCTCCCGGTCGTCCATCAGTCTGCGCCAATCGGTCTCGATTCCTTCGAATCCCCAGCGCGCCGCGAACGCTTGTGCTTTCTCAACATTGCGGGCGCAAATCGTTTTCAGAACCGGCCGAAACGGCGTATCGAAAAAATTTGTGACTCTGCGAAAGGCGTTCGAGTGCGTGCGGCCCATAAACCCGCAACCCACAATGGCGATGTTCAGTTTTTGCATGATTCAATCACACCTGCTCTGCAAATTACTGGCATGCATGGTGGCGCAGGCGGTTCCGCCTGCGGTTTTCAATGTCTTTTCCCTACTCCCACCCATGCGCGTCCCTCACCTCCAACATCACGCGCAATACATCGTTCCAGGTCTGCGGGTTCATCATCACCGCGTTCGGGAACATGCAGCCATCCCAACAGATATGCGCAAAGGCGTGCGTTGGATTTCCGTTGTCATCCCGCATCCACGCTCCCGCATCCCGCACAATATCAAGCTTCCCGTTCGGATCGTTCGGCAGGCAATGCCGCCCCGTCTTATCGTGCGAGCCCGAACCCTTGACAGTGCCGTCGTTCTGCGCGACGTGAAAATCAATCGTCCACGGCCGCAGTGCGCGCGCCATCACTTTGTAAGCCTCGGCCAGCAATGTCCCTTGCGCCCAATCGAAATTGTCCGGCAACAGCCGGTCTTCCGGCGCGTTGTACCCCATGGTGAACAGCATGGTATGCGCCATGTCCGCTTGAAAACCGACGATCTGCGGCATCCCCACCATTTCAAGCAGCTCCGCATTCCGCCGCCAGCTATGCATCCCGGCCCAGCAAATCTCACCCTCGGCCGCAAGCCTCTCGCCAAAACCCGACGCGATCGTGCCCGCATCGCGAAATGTCTGCGCAATGCGCTTCGTGTTGGCATCCGGATCTTTCACCCACTCCGCCGGACTCGCCGCCGAATCAATGCGAATCACGCCATACTTACGCACGCCTAAATCGCGCAGCTTCCGGCCAATCACGCAGGCTTTCCGAACCTGTTCCAGAAACCGGCCGCGCTCTTCGTTGCTCCCCATCGCCGACCCGCCGCCCGTGCCGGCCCAAACCGGTGCCACTAGCGACCCAGCCACCAGCTTCCGGCTCGTCAATTTATCCGCTAGGTGTTTTAGATCGTCATCGCTCGAATCGATATCCGTATGCGGCAAGGACAGAAACAAATCGACGCCCTCAAACCGCGCGCCATCAATTTCCGCCGCAGCCGTCAGGTCGAGCATGGTGTCAAGATCAATGGGCGGTTCGGAATCGGGCCCTTTGCCCACCAGTCCAGGCCACATGGCGTTATGCACGGCGGGCAGTTTGTGAGTCGTGGTCATAGCGTTTTGAAACGTCTCAATCTGCGCCAGAGTATATCAGCAAGCGGACAGTTAGCGCCAGATCGCCGCGAGCTCAGAAGTTCGCTCACGTCTTCTGAACCGCTCGCTGGCGCGCGCGCCTCGGAATGGAGCCACGACCGCCAGGGAGTGCTTGCACCGATATACGTTAGCGTCCTTAATGAATGCATCGTCAATCTTCAGGCCGAGATCGACCGCTTGGGCGGTGTTCCCTATGGCTGGATGAAGATTTACGAAACCCTGCTATTCGGCTTCTATAACCCGCGCACAGGTCAATGCTTCCCGTCGCACAAGGCGATTGCGATCAAGGACAGATGTGGCGTGAGAACTGTTCAACGCTCTGAAATGGGCAAGGGAAAACAATCTCATTCAGTGGTCCCACGGCTTGGTGCGGTATGGCTGGCGCGTCTTGCGTACCAGTAACCCCTATGCCTTTTCAGTATTCTTAACGATCCGCCGCATCCTCTCTTCGATTGCCGCCTCTAACCCAAGCTCGTCGAGGGTAGCGTGACGAACTTGGGCTAACGGCCAAAGACGCCGATGACTTTTACGCCCTCGGCAAAACCAGCCCGCGCCAAATCATCATCGAGGGTGGCCAGAGGCAGAGATCGACGTTTTGCCAAATCTAGATACGCGACATCGTAGGCAGTCAATTGATGGTCACTTGCGAGAGAGTGCAATCTAGGGAAATCGGCAATCGGCGGAGGTTCATCAACAAAGATGTTAAACGTGGCAAGTTGCACAAGAAATTCCTTGCCGCGATCCGCCGTAATGCGCTTCCGCTTGACTACCACCGCAACCGTGTTCAGGATTTCCCACGTCCACAACGATGGAACATGCAAGGCGGTTCCGTCCATCGCCCATTCAAGCATTTGTTCTGAAGCTTCAGTCGCCTCATCCTCGCAGCACCAAGGCATGCAAGCCGACACATCAAGGACGAAGGCATCCATTAATACTTATGCCCAACATGGGCCAACTCGCGGATCGACTCGCCTTTTAGATCGAGCCGGACACCTTTGCGGAGTTCGCGGATACGCTGACCGGCGAGCCGAGCTTTCGCCTTGTCAAATCCACCGTTGCGGTGCGACAACGCGCCCAGGGCGGAGTCAATGAATTCATCGACCGACCGGACCAAGCCCGATTGAATGGCTTGTTCGATAACATTTTGTTGCTCTGGTGTCAGATTGATGCTCACGGAACGCCTCAGCCCCCATTATCGCGCGGCTCTTACCCTACCGCGCTCCCTGCCCGCGGTCACGCGTAGCATCGCGGTCGATATTACCTCTTGTCTCTTTACAACACGGGAGGATGGTCAATTCCGAGTATTCTATTTCGTGGAGAGTTCGCAAGGCATTCCCGTAATGCATGCATTTGTAAAGAAAACGCGGGCGACCGCGCCCTCAGAAATTCAGGTGGCGCGCAAGCGCCTCAAGGAGATGCTCGATGGATAAAACCAAGCGGATTGTGGTGCAAACTCCGGAAGCGCTAGCCAAAGCGATCGGATTATCCTAAACGCGGCAGTTCTTATAACTGCCGTTTTTAGGATTATCGGGGGCCGAGTCCACGGAATGGCGGGTGCAGTACGCGCTGCTGAAGCGTCTACAGAAAATCGTCCAACAGAATGGGCTGACTCACGCCGAAGTGGCGCGCCGCGCGGCCTAGTCGCGCACCAGAGTCACCGCGATTTTGAACGGAAATCTGGATAACGTGTCGAGCGACCTCCTCATCAGACTGCTCGGAGCGCTCGGCTATCGGGTGAAAGCTACCGTCTCACCGATGACAGCATAGCCTCACGTGCATCAACCCTTTACCAGAGTCGCACGCCCCTGATCTTCAAGAACCTGGACTCGGGCCGACAAGCCATCGATCTTGGCCGTGAGGACTCCCTCTACTCGTTGCAATTCCGATTTCAGGCCTTCGTCGACTCGTTGAATGTCCGCCCTGAGACTGCCCTCAACGCGCCGAATGTCCGCCCTAAGGCTATCCTCTACGCGCTGAATGTCCGCCCTAAGGCTGTCCTCTACGCGCCGAATGTCCGACTTTAGCCCTTCAATGTTAGCCTTGTTTACCGAATTGTTGACCAAAATTCCAACCAAAACTGTCAGGATCATCGCGGCTGGCCCACCAGCGACCATCGCAATGACTTGGACCAGCGTCAGTTGAATCACGGAGTCTTCCCTCCTTCATATTAACAAGCTAAGCCGCGATTTCCGCTATCCCCGAATGCACCACTGGCGATCAACCCGACCACCGAAATATCAGTCACAGCCGAGCCAACCTTATTTTTTCTCCCCTATCCCCATGCCCATCAGCCATTTACCCGACTTTCTCACCCGCGCCTCCGTGCCGGCCCACTCCCGCCCCTGCTATTTCTGAGACGAGCTCAAGATCTCCGAGCTCTTCTGTCAAAGGAGTTTTTACACCCATGCCAAACCGTGCACAACGCCGCGCTGCTCAGCGCCAAACCCAAAAACTGGCCGTTCAAGCCAGCAAAGTGATGCTTGCGGAGCAAGCTCAAACCGGTAGACCGGAAACCATGTCGGCAAGCGCCTCCATCGGCGGCTCCGAACCACAGCACCACCCAACACCTTCGAATTCGCTCAGCCAATCTCCGATGCCCGTCTCAACGCCAACCGAGCCAACGCGCAGCATAGTACGGGCCCCAAGACCGACGAAGGCAAGGCCAAATCCTCCATGAACGCCGTCAAAACCGGTCTCACCGGTCGCACCGTCCTGCTACCGGCGGACGACGCCGTCATCTGCCAGCAACACCTCGACCGCCATTTCGCCGAATTCGCTCCCGGCTCCGACAAAGAAAAAGCCCTCGTCCAAACCATCGCCGATACCGAATGGCGCTTGCTCCGCATCGTCCCGCTCGAAGCCGGCATCTACGCCATCGGCCGCCTCGAACTCGCCGATCAGTTCGCCGACCACTCCGACCCCATCAATCGCGAAGCTCTCATCCACGGCAAAATCTTCATGACCTACCGCCGCGATCTAACCAATCTCGCTCTGCAAGAGCGCCGTCTCCGCAATCAACGCAAAACCGATATCGCCGAACTCACCCAGCTGCAAAAAGACCGCGCCGAAAAAGAAAAAGAACTCGTGAAGAAACGTTACAACGAAGTGCAGCGCGCTTGCCAACTCAACAACAACGCCATCTACCACAAACTCGACCTCAACTTAGCCGATCATGGCTTCGATTTTTCACGCGATGAATTGCTCGCCTATTCCAGGCAGAATGCAGATCAAAAACGCCTCACCGATCGGGATTTGGACTTCGATCGGTGGCTCGCCGCCTTCCGCGCCGCCCAAAAGGAGCCCAAAGCCGCCTAATTCGGACCACAAACCACCGCAAGCCGCCAAAGTCCAAACCCAACGTGTGCCCCTCGAACGAAATTCTGGGTGCTTTAATACAGATCCGCGTTTTAGACGGCTCTAGAATAGTACCTGTCTCGGCGCCTGTAGCAAAGTGAACGGGTATCACACGATTGAAGAAACAGAACGTTAGCAGCGCGGCGAATCTGGTGGGGCAGGCCTTCAGCCTGCCTATTAAAGTCGGACTCCTGCTGCTGGCTCTCGGCACGCACATAGCTGCCGACGACTTTGTCGATATCGCCGCCTCAAGCGGCGTTCGATTCCAGCATGTCGCCTCCCACACCACAAAGAAGTATTTGCTCGAGAGCATGGGTTCCGGCGTGGCGCTTTTCGATTACGACAACGACGGTCGTCTGGACATTTTCCTGGTGAACGGCGCGCCGCTGACTGATCCCACGCCGAAGGGAACCATTCCGCGCAAGACCGGACCCGAGCATGCAAACCGCCTCTATCATCAGAAATCCGATGGAACCTTTGAGGACACCACCGAGAAAGCCGGGCTGGCGGGTATCGGCTACGGCATGGGCGTGGCCGTGGGAGATTATGATAACGACGGCTTTGAGGACTTGTATGTCACGGCCTATGGCGGCAACCGCCTCTATCACAACAACGGAGATGGCACATTCAGCGACGTGACAGAGAAATCAGGAACAGGCGGCAGCGGTTGGTCAACCAGCGCGGCTTGGGTGGATTTGGATAACGACGGGTTACTCGACTTAGCCGTCCTGCGTTATGTCGAGTGGGATTTCGACGATATCTGGTGTGGCGAGCACAAAGAAGGACTGCGCGCCTATTGCCATCCCGATACTTTCAAAGCCATTGCTCCGCTCGTCTATCACAACGATGGGAACGGCCATTTCACGGAGGTGTCGGCGAAACTCGGACTCAATGTCCCCGGCAAAGGGCTAGGCATCGCGCTTGCCGACTATGATCGAGACGGACACATCGATCTCTTTGTCGCCAATGACTCCATGCCTGAGTTCCTCTATCACAACAAGGGAGATGGAACATTTGAGGAGAAGGGACTGTTCTCACAAGTCGCTGTGGATGAAGACGGGCGCACCTTTGCTGGTATGGGCACTGACTTCGCGGATATCGATAACGATGGTTGGCCCGACATTGTGGTAGACGATCTGGCCAATCAGATGTATGCAATTTACAAGAACAATCGCGATGGCAGCTTCACCTACGCAACCAAAAGTTGGGGCGTGGGGCGTATGACCATCTTGCACTCGGGCTGGGGTCTGCGGCTTATTGATTACGACAACGACGGATGGAAAGATCTGCTGGTCGCGCAAGGGCACGACCTGGACACAATTGAACTGACCAATCCTCAGCTGCACTACAAGGAGCCGATGCTTTTGGCGCGCAATACCGGCAAGGGTTTCGTGGATGTATCGGCGACCTCCGGCAGCGTCTTCCACGAAGCGTGGGCGGGACGAGGATTGGCAACCGGCGATTTAGACAATGACGGCCGCGTGGACGCCGTCGTGACAACCAACGACGGCGCCGCCCACGTCTTGCGAAACGGGACAAACACCGGAAACTATTGGATCATTTTGAATCTCACCGGACACAAAAGCAACCGCGATGCCATCGGCGCCGTGGTAAAGGTTATCACTGCTCAAGGCGCGCAATGGGGCACCGTATCCACCGCCGGCAGCTATCTCTCTTCGAGTGACAAACGGGTGCACTTCGGCTTGGGAAAGGCGAGCGTGGTCGAAACCATAGAAATCCGCTGGCCCAGCGGAATCGTACAGCAAATGCACAACGTAAAAGCGGATCAGATATTGGGCATTGATGAGCCCTTAGCGAAAGGTCCTTAGAATCACTTCAGGGAATCCAAACGAGCCAGCATGCTCTTCTCCCAATCCGCTTCACCGGAATAGAAACCAATCTCCTCCCACTGCCACTTGCCGTTGGGATTAACCACCCAATTTCGGGGAATCGAATTCACATCGATCTTGTTTACCAGAAACGCGTAGGCGGGGAGCACTGGGAAAGTGTATCCCTTCTTCTTAACGAATGGCTCAATCAACCCCGGTTCATCGTCGAAGTTGAGAGTAAGGATCGCTATATCCGAGCGGTCTTTGGTTTGTTGATAGAGCTTTTCCAGATGCGGCAGTTCCGCTTGGCACGGTCCACACCAAGTGGCCCAGATGTTGATCAAGACTTTCTTGCCTTCAAGCGAGGCAAGCTTCCACGTTTTGCCTTGCAAATCGGCGAGTTCAAAGGCAGGCAGTTCCTTGTCCGGCTTCTCCCAGTGACCTTCCGCGAGAGCTGTGTTCGCGGTTTTGTCAGGCTGGCTCCAGATAGCAAAGGCGGCTTCCGACCCCTGAGCGGCGGTCCATAAGCTGTGCGCGTCGGCCAATAAGAGGTCGTCGAGCTTGCCGTATTGTTTAGTTGGCGCTTCACGCACGAAGAGAGCTCTTTGATAGAACGCCAGCGAGTCTGTATTCCGCCCTTCGATTTGCGCCAAAATGGCTCGCGCCCGCCAATAATCTGCCAGGAGTTTGGAATCAATGGGCGGCGCCGCTTCGACGGTGGCCTTCAACTCCTCCGCGGCAGCTTTGTCGCCGGCCGCGCGGCAAGCGCGCAGATACAGCACGTTGTAAGAGGCTTGGTCGGCGGCTCGGTTCTTGACCGAGTCTTCGATGTCTTTCGGTTTAGAGTAGTCTTTCGCTTCGGAATAGACGGTTTCGCGCGGAGAATTTTTCAAGGTTCGCGCTTCCCGAAGCAGCGCCAGCGCGCGGGCCGGCTGCAGACTATGATCGAGCAAGATTCCGGCAAAATATTGGCGGACCCACGATGACGGTCCTTCATAAAGATCGCTATCCTTGATGAAATCCTCGCCGTTGTGAACGATTTCCTCGTTCGACGCGCCATCGAGATTTGCGCTGTATTCGACGAGAGAATATCCGAAGCCGTGCTCTTGCGGGAATGCCGCCATCAGGTCACGGTAATGGCTAGCGGCGAGGCGCATGTATTGCTGCCATTCGGCAATGGCCGCTTCGCCGGCCGGCTCCGGATGCTGATCCCTCCACTTTTCATACTTGATTCCGAACGCCTCATTCGAATGAGGGAAGTCTTTCAGAATGCGGCTTTCGAGCGCATCAACATGAGCCTCCGCGACACTGCTTTGCTTGTAGCCGTCGCGCAGAAACCCGAGCCAGTTGGAAGTTGTCTCAACGGGAACCTGCTCCAAGCGCTTGAGATCTTCTGTGACGCGTTGCCGCTCTTTTGAATACTCATTGGTGGCCAGGTTCGAAAATTCGATCGCCCAAACGTCCGAATAGGTTTGAAGAAAATGCGGGTCGGTGGAAGTGGCCAGCCGTCGGCGGAGATCCTCGGCCACTTGCTCCTTCAGCGCTTTCGATCCGAGCACCTTTAGTAGTGACAGGGCGCGGCTGTCCGAACTCGACGGGCAAAGTTCATAGAACTTGGCGAGCCCACTTGCTGCCTTGTCCTTATCTTCAAACTTTCCAAGATTCTTATACATCCCGGCGAGTTCGACATAGGCCGGCGCGTATTTTGGATTAGCGGCGATCGCCTGATCCATGAGACGAAACGCGCGCGGTGTGTCCTTGCCGGTGAGCAGCAGCGCCGCAGCGCTCAGTCGCACCGGATCGTTGGGGTGTGCGGCAAGATCGGCAATCGCCTGCTCGCGTAACGTGTCCCACTTTTCCGGCGCGTCATAGTGAACGCTTTGCAGATAGCGGCGAAGCAGGCGAAAATCGAGCGGATCAAGCTGTGACATCTGCCGATATGCTTGTTCCCGCAGCACGATGGATTGCTCGAATGTGGCGGTCTCGAGCTTTTCACCTAAGATCCGATTGGCGTCTGCAACCGCCGGAGAAGATTCACAGCTCACGGCCTGCGCTCTCAGTTGCAGCGAGCCGATGAGGGGAACGAACAGCAGTACAGCGAGGTGTTTGACCAAGATTGTTCTCCGAAGTCAATTCTACGCTTTTGGGAGGCCTGCGTGTTTCAAGCATCTCCATGCTCTTGGAGATACGCCGCCGCCGCAAGCACATGTGCGATGGCATGGAGCGGCGCGGCGGGGGCGGGGGCGGAATTGCCGCTCAATTCCTGGCGGACGGCAGCAGGGGAGGGGGCGGTCTCGATGAGCTGGCGCAGATAGTCGAGATCAAAGAGGCGGCGCATCGTTTGGCTGCGTTCGCAAACGGCGAGTTGGGCGATAAAGGTGTCTTTACTTTGCGCGAGGTTGAAGGCCAGGCTGGGAAAGGGCTGATATTTCTGGTGGCGCAGACGCACCTTGGCGGGCAACACATCCGCCATGGCGTCGCGAAAGGGACGGCGCCGGAAGCCGCCGCGCAGAAAGAATTCGCTGGGCAAGGACAGCGCGAACTCGACCACACGGCGATCAAGAAGGGGAAAGGCGAAGGCGAGACCATAACGCGCCCCGGTTTGCGCCCAAATTTCAGCGCGCAGAGCAATGTGGGGGCTGGTGATCAGCCGCCAGCGGTTTTCACGTCCGTCGGGCGCCATGCTCAGAGTCTGGCCGGGAGACGCGGCCAGACGGCGGCGCGCTTCCGCCGATAAGGAGCGGGGAAACAGCTCCACGCGCCGCGCTTTTCTGCCGGCGATTTGCCTGACGAACGATATGAACGACGGCGGGAAGAGGTAGGAAAAAACTTCGGAACGGAAAATATGCCAACGCGACCAGTGGCGCTCGCGCTCGAGCGCGGCGATCTCGCGCGAGAGGGTGCGCCAGCGTCCGCGCAGAAATAATTCAGCCAGAGCGCCTCTGCCGTTGAAGGTTGACGCTTCATCGCCGCCCCACCCCGACAAGATCAATTGGACGCCCTGCTGGCTGGCGCGTGTGCACACCTGGTTCTCGGGTTCGTCGGCGGCGAGCGGAGCCATGTTGTCGGCATCAATGGGCGTGTCGAACACCGACGAGCCGGCGGGAGGCGGGATAGGCGTCCAATCGATATCGTTTTCCTGCTCGAGCACTGCTTTGACGAACTCCGTTTCATCTTCGAGCATGATGCCGTTGCTTTCGCGGTCGAGGAAAGAATAAGCGTGCAGCTTGCGGCTGTTCGCGCGAAGAAGGCGGGCGGCGAGGACGGCGATGGATGAGGAATCGAGGCCGCCGCTCAAGTGAGCGCCGATGTGGCCTTCGCGGGGAAGGCGGCAAGCGACGGCATGATCCACCAAGCGACGCAATTCACGCGCCGCTTCGTCAGGTGAGCATTTTGCGGTACCAACGGCCGCGCGGTTGAGCTGCCAATAACGGTTGAGCGAAATTCCCTGGCGCGATACTTCGATGCAATGCGCGGGGGGAAGGCGGAGAATGCCGGCGATGAGGCTATCGTCCACGCGGAGATCGCGCAACAGACGGCGCGCGACGGCGTCTTCATCGATTTGTTTCGGCACCACGCCGGCGCCGTACAGAGCTTTGGGCAAAGAGGCGAACGCAAAAAGCTTTCCGGGTTTGTGAACGTAGGAAAACGGGCGAATGCCAAAAGCGTCGCGCGCACACACGAGGCGTTGGGTAGCCGGGTTCCAACGGGCGAAGGCGAAATCGCCGAGCACACGGTGTAACCCAGACGGCCCGAAGCGTTCGAGCGCAGCCGCGAGCAGGCCATCGTCGCCGAGCGACGCCGGACAGCTCAATTCCTGCGCGAGCGCAGCCGGTTCATCAAGGCGCACATCGGCGGCCATGACGGCGGAGGGCGGCGCGCCGCGCGCCGAAAAATCGAGTACCGCGAGAGCCACCGGACCGTCCCGCCAAACCGTGAGAGCCGGCTGCAAATCCGGCACATCCATCTGTGCCGCCATGGCCCGCAGTAAATCTTCGTTGGCGTCCGTGCCGTCGAGTTGAAATAAACCGCAGATCAATCGCATTTTGTTTACATGTCACATTTCCAAATCAGAGCCGGAAGCGTAAGCGCCCCCAGGTCGGCAGTTGTTGGGGGTAGCCACTTTTTGTTTACACATGTCGGCCCACAAGACGCGAAAAGGCCGTGTGGCCCAGCGGGCCATCAAGCATCTGATGGAACAGAGCGCCCCAACCGGAGTTGGTCTCAAGAAGAAGAGGGCCATCTTGGGTAAGCGCTATATCCCAGCCGAGGAAAGCAAAACGAGGAAAAGCCAGCGCATGAGCGGAGCAGACGAGGTGGACGCTCTCCTGCCAGAAGGGGAGCTCGAGGCCAGGAATGGACATGCCAGTATCGGGATGATTGACGACCGGCTCACCGCTGAGCAAAGCCACTTTTCGAATGAGGCCGTTCTCAGGATCGATGCTGCAAAGGATTCCGCCGACCGAGGAGTTACGCGCGCCTTGCGGTAAGGCGATAAGCGACGCGACGAACTCCGCTTCGCCGCGTTCATTCATGCCGGTGACGATGCGCAAGGAGGCCAACGCGCCATTGCTGACGCGCGCGATGATGGGATGGTTTTCCATGAAAGGTTGCACCAGGCAATCGCATTGGCGGAATTCAGCGGCGAGCTGGTCCGCGCGAATGCGGACGCCCTGCGCGTTGCTATAAAATTCGCCGTCTTTGAGCCATTTAGCGCCGCCCGCGCCGCCCTTGAGGCGCAAGGCCTTGGTCCAAAGCACGGGAGAATCGGGAATGAACGGTGCGGCGGGGTAGGTCTGTCTGCCGCCCACGAAGACGGCGAGTGTGGGTACATGGGGGAAACCGTTGGCCGCGCAGATTTGGGCGAAGCGATCCTTATCCTGAACGTCGCGATTGTCGGCGCCGAG
>Ga0302325_10004553_pt1 | contig 31960 bp, 26 predicted proteins | sample Palsa_T0_2_FD_201948 | JGI IMG/M metagenome (GOLD analysis project Ga0302325, IMG submission 201948) | Peat permafrost microbial communities from Stordalen Mire near Abisko, Sweden - Palsa_T0_2 | ecosystem: Environmental > Terrestrial > Soil > Palsa > Peat permafrost | place: Sweden: Abisko... | reverse complement strand
CCCTTAAACCGTACGTACCAGTAGCGCTCGACGGTCTCACGGCGCACCCGCCGACCGGGGCCGGGCCCCGGGGCCCGCGGCCGCCACTGTCGCCGCGTACCGGCTCGCCCACGCCAGCACCTCCGCCACGTAGGCCGAGCTGTGGTTGTACGACCAGATCGCCGATTGGAGCCCGCCCGGAGCCGTGGCCCCGTCGGCACAAAGGAGGCGACCGGCGGCGACGGCGGCGTCGTCGATGTCGTAGGGGGACGGGGCCAGTCCGTCGGTCGAGACGGCGTACTCGGCGAATGTGGCCGGGAGGAACTGCAGCGGTCCCTCGGCGCCGGCCGAGTTGGCTCCCGACGAGACACCCGGCAGGGTCGACCGCCCGTGGTCGGACTCAACCTTGCCGATGCCGGCCAGGACGGTCCAGGACAGGCCGGGGCAGGCCGCGGCGCCGAGCTGGTAGGCGACGAGGGCCGCCGCCGGGATGTCGAGCCCGCCGGTGGGAGCCGGCCCAGCCGCGCCCACGCCGCCCACGCCGCCCCCGCCGGGCGCCGGCGCGAGGCTGCCGACCGCCCCAACGGCGCCGGCCAACACGACAACGGGCAGCGCGACGATCATCAGCAGCCCCCCAACGATCGTCACCAGAGCCAGGATCATCTTCACTACCATGATGTTACATGATGTCTCATGCTTTCTCTAAAGAAAGGTAACATCCATGTGAATCGGCCGCAATCGGGAACGAGCCACCCGTCCGTAGCGTTACTCTCAGGTGAACCATGAGCACGACACCCGCAGACACATCGACAGACACGCCCCCTAGCAATCCTGCCGGCGAGGCCATTGAGCGCATCGACACGTGGCGCCAGCGGCTCGCCGATCAGACGGTCGTCTCGGCGTCTGAGGTGCAGACGAGGCTGTTCGATCTGTACGGCGATCTCGAGCCGTTCCCCCAGTTGGAGCGGATCAAGCCGTGGCTGTCCCTGACCATCCAGCGCGAGATCTTCTCGGCCGCCGAGTTGCAGGCGTTCCTGTCTGAGCTCGAATCCGAGCTTGTCCCCGAGGCCGCCCCGCTACCCTGACGGGCCATGCCCGACGACAAAGCCAGCAAGGGCGACCAACCCGGCAAGGGCAACAAGGGCGTCACCCCCCAGGGTGAGGATTTCTCGGCCTGGTACAACGAGCTGGTCCTGAAGGCCGAGCTGGCCGACCGGGCGCCCGTGCGCGGCGCCATGGTCATCCGCCCTTACGGCTACCGCATCTGGGAGTTGCTCCAGGCCGAGCTCGACCGCCGGTTCAAAGACACCGGGCACGTCAACGCCTACTTCCCGCTCTTCATCCCCATGAGCTACCTCCAAAGAGAGGCCGAGCACGTGGAGGGGTTCAGCCCGGAGTTGGCCGTGGTCACCCACGCCGGCGGCGCCGAGTTGGAGGAGCCGCTCGTCGTGCGCCCGACGTCGGAGACGATCATCGGCGAGCTGTACAGCCGATGGATCGAGTCGTGGCGGGATCTGCCCCTGCTGATCAACCAGTGGGCCAACATCGTGCGGTGGGAGCTTCGCCCCCGGATGTTCCTTCGCACCACCGAGTTCCTCTGGCAGGAGGGGCACACGGCTCACGCCGACGCCGAGGACGCCATGGCCGAGACGCTGCGCATGTTGGGGGTCTACGCCGAGGTGGCGAGGGACGTCGCCGCCATGCCCGTCGTCCCCGGCGAGAAGACGCCGGGCGAGCGCTTCGCGGGCGCCATCGCCACCTTCACCATCGAGGCCATGATGCGCGACGGCCGGGCCCTCCAGAGCGGGACGTCGCATTACATGGGCACCAACTTTGCCAAGGCGTTCGACATCACGTTCCAGGACAAGACGGGCGAGCTCCAGCATTGCCACACGACCTCGTGGGGAATGAGCACACGCATGATCGGCGCCGTGATCATGGCCCATGGCGACGACAAGGGGCTGGTCCTACCTCCCCGCCTGGCGCCGCATCAGGTCGTCATCGTGCCGATCGGCAAGGACCCCGACGTCCCCGCCGCCGCCCAGAAGTTGGCCGCCGAGATCACCGCCGCCGGTGTGCGGGTCCACGTCGACATCCGTGATGCGTCGCCCGGTTTCAAGTTCAACGACTGGGAGCTCAAGGGTGTGCCACTCCGCCTCGAGCTAGGCCCCCGTGACCTGGCGGCCGGCACGGCCGTCCTCGCCGCGCGCATCGGCGAGGCCGGCAAGGAGACGATCGCGCTCGACGGGCTCGCGGCCGGCCTGCCCGCCCGGCTCGACGCCTACCACGAGGCCCTCGTCAAGCGGGCGTCAGACTTCCGCGACACGCGGCGGGCCCGCGCCGACACGTGGGACGCCTTCGCCGCCCAGGTGACCGACGGATGGGCCGACGCCCTCCACTGCGGCCGCCCCGAGTGCGAGGACGACATCAAGGCGGCCACCGGCGCCACGCCCCGCTGCATCCCCACCGACGGCGAGCCAGAGTCGGGGACGTGCATCCGCTGCGACCAGCCCTCGGCGTGGGGCAAGCGCATCGTCTTCAGCCGCGCCTACTGACTGGGGAATGTGGCCGGTTCGCGACCCGTGAGTTGTCGAAGGTAGTCGCCTTGTCGAGTGGTAGCCTTATGGTATGCGAACTACCATAGATATGGCAGGTCGACTGGTCGTACCTAAAGCCCTTCGAGACCGCGTCGGTCTGGGGCCGGGCGTCGTCGAGGTGACCGCCGACGGCAGCGGGATACGGATCGAGCCCGTGGCCGAGGAGGAGCTCGAGACACGAGGTGGCCGGCTCGTCATCCCGAGCACCGGCACCGCGCTCGGCGATGACGCCGTCATGGCCCTGCGGGATGCCGACCGGCGGTAGGCGTCGGTTGCTCGTCGACACGAGCGTTGCCGTCGCTCTCTTGGTGCGTGACCACGAGCACCATGACCGGACGTTCGCTGCGCTCGCGTCGGCGAGGCTCGGTCTCGCCGGGCATGCTGCGTTCGAGACGTTCTCCGTCCTGAGCCGCCTCCCGCCCCCGACCCGCCGGACGGCGTCGGCGGTCGCCCGCCTCCTGACGGCGAACTTCCCCGACACCCGGTTCCTCTCGGTCGGCGCGGCCGCCGACCTGCTCGGCGGGCTGCCGCGACATGCTGTCGTGGGCGGTCAGGTCTACGACGCGCTCGTCGGTGCGGTGGCCGTCGAGCAGGGACTCACCCTCGCGACGCGGGACCGTCGCGCCGTCGAGACCTACCGCGCCCTTGGAGCGAAGGTCGAGCTGCTGGCCTGAGGTTGCCGCGGCGGTTAGTTGACCAGTTTCTCCTTGCCTTCCCAGAACGGTTGGCGCAGCTTGAACTTCTGGAGCTTGCCGGTCGCCGTGCGGGCCAGCTCGTCGCGGAACTCGATCGACTTCGGACACTTGTAGCCGGCCAGGCGGCCTTTGGTGAAGGCGATGAGGTCCTCGGCGCTGATCTCTTCACCGGGTCGGAGGACGACGAGAGCGGTGACCATCTCTCCCCACTTCTCGTCGGGGACGCCGATGACGGCGACCTCGGCGACGGCCGGATGTTGGAAGATGGCGTCCTCGACCTCGATTGAGCTGACGTTCTCGCCGCCGGTGATGATCACATCTTTCTTGCGGTCCGAGATGGTGACGTAGGGCCCGTCGAGGTAGCCGCCGTCGCCGGTGTGAAACCATCCGTCGATGATGGCCTTGTCCGTCTCGTCGGGCTGCTCCCAGTAACCGGCGAGGACCACGTTGGAGCGGGCGCACACTTCGCCCTCAGGGTCGATGCGGACACGGACGCCGACGGCGGGTGCACCGGCGCGGGAGAGCAGCCGGCTGCGCTCGGCGGGATCCGAGTTGTCCCACTCCGCTCGTGTGCGGTTGATGGTCAGGAGGGGGGCTGTCTCGGTCAGGCCGTAGATCTGGTTGAACTGCCAGCCGAGCTCGGTCTCGACGCGTTCGATGGTCTTCGACGGCGGCGGCGCGCCGGCGACGACGATGCGGACGGCGTCGCGACCGGGGACCTCCTCGCCGTTCTGGCGACGGGTGGTGGCAGCGTCGAGGACGGCGTTGACCACGGCGGGGGCTCCGCACATGAGCGTCACGCCCTCGGCATCGACGCGGCGCAGGATCTCCTCACCGTCGATCTTGCGGATGACGACGTGGCGGGCCCCCATTCCCGTGACGGCGTAGGGCATGCCCCACCCGTTGCAATGGAACATAGGCAGCGTGTGCAGGTACACGTCGCGGTCGTTGACGCCCATGTGCCAGCCGAAGGTGGCGGCGTTGAGCCAGCAGTTGCGGTGGGTGAGCTGCACGCCTTTGGGCCGGGCCGTGGTGCCGGAGGTGTAGTTGATGGAGGCGGTGTCGTTCTCGTCGAGGAGCCACGGACCGCCGGGTGGGGGCTCGTCGGCGGGGGCCCACAACGCAGCATCGGCGACACCGTCGAGGACGATGCGGTGCTTGGCCTCGACGCCGGCCATGGCGCCGTCGAACTCGGGGTCGACGAGGACAACGGTCGAGCCCGAGTGGCCGATGATGTACTTGACCTCCTCGGCGTTGAGGCGGTAGTTGACCGGCACGAGTATGCGGCCGTAGGCGCTGACACCCCAGAAGCTACAAAGGAAGCGCGAGGCGTTGGGGCTGACGATGGCGACGCGCTCACCGAGGCCGACGCCCATGTCGTCGAGGGCGCGAGCCATCCCCCACGCGCGCCGCTGAAGCTCGGAGTAGGTGACGCGGCCCCACGACCCTGGCGTGGCGGGCTCGTCAGCGACCGCCTCTCGATCGCCATAGACCAGCGCGGCCCTGTCCAGGAAGTCACCGATACCCAACGGCACCAACATGCGCCTCTCCCCCTCCGACTTCCTTCTCGGCCGACCCGCTTCACCTCCGCCCGCCGCGGAGAGCCGGAGCCGGCTGGCCTCGGGTCAGCCGATGAGCGGGCCTTTGGTCTGACTGGACGCGTAGTCAGTCGTGCCGGCGAAGGTTGCCGTGTAACCATCGGCGAGTAGGACGTCGACGACGCCCACGAGGTCCGTCGAGGCATCGCACGTGGCCAAGCCGCTGCCGTTGGTGACGACGTTGGCACAGAGCGACGTGGTCCCCCCCAGGAAGTTGACGGGCTGGTCGGCAAGGGGGTGCCCGCCGCTCGTCAACGTGGCATGGAGTGTGAAGAGGTAGAGGGTTCCGCTCTCAGAGAGCAGCGCCGGTGTGGCCGACATCGCCGTCGGGGCAGGGTTGACGGTCAATGTCGCTGTGGCCGAGGCCGGCGAGTTGGCTGTATCGCCAGCGTAGGTGGCGGTGAGGACATAGCTGCCGGGCGCCAGTGTCGACGTCTGACACGACGCCGTGTAGGGCGTCGTTGTCGTCATGGCCAAGCCGCTGCATCCGCTGAGGCCGGTCGTGTCGGACGGCGTGGCGCTGGGGGCGATGGTGAAGGTGACCGTCCCTCCGTCATCCGTCGAGCCGACGGTGGCCGTCACGCTGACCGTCTGGCCGTAGGACGCAGGATTCGGGGAAGCCACCACGCTCATCTTCGGTACCGGGGGAGGAGCGACGGTCGGGGTGAGCAGGTCGGTCGCCAGCTTGGAGACGATCGGCGTGCCCAGGCCCGTCGCCATGTTGTACCCCGTGGTCGCGGGGTAATTGCCATCGTCGGTGCCGGTGTAGTCGTTGTTGCCGGTGGTGACGTTGTTGAAGGCGCCCTCCCTGTCGGCCGCCAGCTCGTAGAGCTCGGGGTTGAGGAGACCGAACTCCGTGCTCGGCGCTTCCGAGTTGATGACGGCCAGGGCCGCAGCCCAGAGTGGTGCTGCTCCGCTGGTACCTCCGACAGCCACCCAACCGCCGTCCCAGTAGACCGCGTAGCCGTTGTAGGGGTCGGCCGAGGCCGAGACGTCAGGGACCTGGCGGCAACCGTAGCCAGTCGCGCCATAGCCGGCGCCGTTGGTCTCGCCACTCTGGAGGCAAGCTTTGCCTTCGGTCCCGGGGCCCGTCTGCCAACTCGGAGGATCGGTGTAGAGCGAAAAGCCTCCGCCGCCGGCTCCGTTGCCGTTGAGCGCTTCGTTCCAGGCCGTCTCCGCCGGAGTGGCCGAGGGGGTGGTCAGGTCGGTTCCGCCGACGCCCGTTACGTCGGGCTGGCTGGCCGGGTCGTCGACCGACTCGGTCTCGTCGAAGAACTGCACCGAGCCATATTGGGCCCCCGCCACCACCACGTCGGAGCCAGGTATGCCGGTCCCGATGGTGCCATCCCCGGACGTGACAGCCGTTGGCTGATCGTCGGTCAGGAACTGGTTCGAGACCTCGGTGTTTGTCTGTAGGTTGATCGTGCTGAGCACGCCGTCCGGACCGCAACTGGGGAGGGTCTCGGTCACCAGCACCCCGAGGTCTCCAGCAACGATCGCTGTGGGCGCCTCGGGGCAGGATCCGCCAGGGTAGGTGTAGCTCAGGTTGACGGTGGTTGTGACCTGCTCGGTCGCGACGCTGATGACGGAGACGCTGTCAGACCCCGCGTTGGCCACGTAGACATTGAAGGGGTACGCGGTCGCAGCCAGGCCTACGGGATCGGTCCCGACGCTGATCGTCGGTGGCGAGGAGGTGGGGCAGCCGCTTTGCGCGTTCGAGCTGCAGTTGGCGGCGGCGAAGTACGCCACGTCATCATTGGCACTGTCGGCGACGTACACCTCTACGGGGCCGTTGCTCGTCTCGTCGAGTGTGATGGCTGTGGGGTCAGCATTCGCTGCGAGCGGCACGGTCGCGACCACGGTCGGCGTCGAGCCGGCAAGGCTCACGACTTCAACGTTGTGCGCCGTCGCGTTCCCGACATAGAGCGTGTCGTCGGAGATCCCGCTGCCGTACCCCACCGCCAGGGAGGACGGACCGCCGGCGTCGGCGAATGTGTCCACGGCGCAGTCGCCATTGGTCTCTCTCGCCGGGTTGCAGGTCTGCTCCGAGTCGAAGTAGTCGATGGCGTTGTCGTGCGGGTCGGCGAAGTACACCTCGGGGATCTGCGGATACGGAGTAGTAGCGACAGCGTCGTGCTGGTTGACGTCCGCGCCGGTGCACCAGTACCCGGCCCCGTTGGGGTAACCACCCTGCGCTTGGTCGATGGTGGTGAGCTCCATCCCGTCGCAACCATTGGAGTAGCCAAGGACATAGGTGGCTCCCCCGTATCCATAGTTGGAGGCCATCGTTGTGGCACCCGACCCGGCCAAGTAGGCGGGCGCATCGTGGACGCAGGCCTCCGATCCGCTGTCTCCAGCGGCCGCGAACATCGTCTGACCTTGACTGGCCATCTGGGCGAAGATCTCCCCTTCGGCCTGCATGTTCGAGGAGTCGGTGAGGTCCTCGCACAAGCCCCAGCTGGAACTGATGAAGTGGGCCGCGTCGTCGTCGGCGATCTTGGTGTAGTTGTCGATCAAGCCCTGGAACGTGTCGGGCGCCTGGTAGACGTCAAGCGTGGCCTTCGGAGCGAGCGCGAGGATGTTGTCGATGTCGAGGTCCGTCTCACCACTGCCGGCACCGCTGCCCGCTCCGCCGTCGACTTCAGTGACGACCGGGGTGTTGGAAATGCCGTAGCACTGCTCGAAGGCCGTGACGTCGCTCTGGAGGAACGGCTCGAGCTCGAAGAGCGCAACCGTGACGTTTTGGCCGTAGAACCCGGCGGCGTAGGGACCACCCGACGCCGAGAAGTCATAGGCGGTGGCCAACTGCGGCCCGGTATATGTTCCGGCGACATTGCTCGCGCTCGAGCAACCCGATGGCTGGCCCGGCTGCAAGGCGGGCGTGATGGCGGAGGCGGCTCTGCCAAGGCCGGCGCCCGGGAAGCCCGGATGGATCTTCTGCAGGTCGGACTGCGGGGGGGTGACTGTGTCCAGACCGACGATGTCCACCACATCGGACGCGATGGAGGAAGGGAGTTGTGGCGCGCTCGTGTTGGCGATACCCGTGCCACCTCCCACGAGGGAATAGGAATCGATCGGGGTCGATAAGGCGCTGCTCGCCGCACCTACCGTCGTCTGGACCGGAATGATCAGTCCGTCGGCCGACACCGACCCCGGGCTGAACCCGAGCGACCGCAGCTCGGCGGTCACCGCGCTGATAGTCGCTGGCGTCGGGCCAAACGTCGACGCGAACTGCCCTGCGCCAAGGAAATGTCGGTACTGGGACGAGGACGGATTCGAGACCTGTTGGACAAACGACGACAGGGCCGCGGGATTGGCGGCCGCGAGGACGAAGTCGAGCGATAGCGCCTGACCGGAGGGTGCTGGGCCGATGGGCATGGCGCCGGGTGGGACGCGGCCGCCGACCCCACCGCTGAGGTCGCCTGAGCAGCCGTGGCCGCCACGCTGACGACGGCGAGCGTCGGCGCGACCAATACCGCGGCCACGACCGCGGCGAGCCGTAGTGGCCGACGCCGCAGCCGCCGCATCATCGGAGCCCGCTCGATCGAGTGCTTCGGCATCTCCCGCCTCAATTCTTTCCCTGTACCGACGCGGCGGAGCGCCCGCGTGTCGCCGACTCGGGCGACCGTATGACCAACCGGTGAAAATCCGGTGAAACCGACCGGGCCGGGACAGACCGGCCGTGGGGCGGTACGCTTTTGGTGTGGGGAAGGCGGGGATATTGGTGCTCGCCGTTGGCGTGTTGGCGGTCACGACGTTCCCCGCGGTCGCGGCCGCGAGACCCGGGCCGTCGCGGACGGCGACCATCGATCCATTCGTGCAGCACGAGCTGGCGGCGACGCCGAAGGCCGTCGTGACCGTCATGGTCCATGCCGCGTCCGCCAACGCGGCGAGCAGAGCGGCACACAAAGCCGGCCTGATCGTCGAAGACGGCTTCGACCTCGTCGACGTCGTAGTCGCCAAGGGGACCACGACCCAAGTCCGGAAGCTCGAAAACGATCACACCGTCACCGACATCGAAGGCGACAAGAAGCTCAAGCTGCTCGACAGCACCACCACGACACAGACGACGAGCGACCAATACGTGCTCGACAACCCGACCCGCTTCCACGATGCCAATGGCGACCCGATCAACGGCAGCGGCGTCACTGTCGCCGTCGTCGACACCGGCGTCGATCCCACCCACCCGATGCTCGATGGCCGGGTGGTCGTCAACCAACGGTTCATCGGCGACAACGCCCAAGAGGATCTACCGTCGCCCCTCAACACCTTCAACGACGCGCAGTGGGTATCGATGGGCCAGCTCGACAGCGACAGCACCGTGCTCGGCGGGCACGGCACGGCCGTCAGCGCCGTCGCCGTCGGCAACCTCGTCAGCTACGCCGGCGAGCCCCTGCACGGGGAGGCGCCCGGCGCCAAGCTCGCCATGCTCGCCATCGGAGCGGGCCTGAGCGAATACGCATCCGATGCCGGCCTCTATTGGGTGCTCGAGCACTACGCCAACCCCTGTCGCACGACCGCCGGCGTCTATTACCACGACGCCGCCTGCCCACCGATCCGGGTCGTCAACAACTCCTACGCCGTCGAAGACCCCGTGGGCAGCGACGACTACGACCCGACGGCGACCACCAACCTGATCCAGAATCAGTTGGTCGCCGACGGGGTCGTCGTCGTGTGGGGCAACGGCGACGACGGCGGGACGGGGGCCACCAGCGAAAGCAACAGCTTCGGCATCGACCCCACACGCGGCGTGATGACCGTCGGCTTCACCGACGAGCCCGGTGTCGCCGAGAAGGATGCCCCTGTCGACGTCGACAGCTCGACCGGCCAGATCGGCCGCATCGATACCTATCCCGACCTCGTCGCACCCGGGCTCAACGTGGTGACGGCCTGCTTGCCGACCATGCTCGTGTGCGACAGCGCTCCCGAAACCGACAACCTGACCAACGACGAAAACGCCATGGTCAACCCGAAGACCACGCTGCTCTACCGCGCCCTCACCGGATCGTCACTGTCCGCCCCGATGGTGGCCGGGATCGCCGCCATGATGGTCCAGGCCGACCCCGCCATCACCCCGGCCCGCGTCGAGCAACTGCTCGAGGACACCGCCTACCGCTTCGAGAATGGCACCGGCTACGAGCCCGACCTGCCGTGGCGCAATCCCGACACGCCGACGTCGTTTGACAAGGGTCACGGGTTGGTGGACGCCGCCGCCATTGGGGCGGAGCTCAACCAAACTGTGCCGCCCCGTCCGACCTGCGCGCCGGGCATCCCCGTGATCCGCGACCCGGAGGGCAACGCCGACGACGTCGAGACGTTCAGCACGCCGTTGCCCGACATCCCGAGCCTCGACATCCTCGACGGTGACGTGGCGTGGGACGCGGCCACCCAGTCGCTGGTCGTCGATCTCCACATGGCCGCCCTCAGCGACGCCAACCCAACCGCCAGCACGGGGGCGAGCTACGACTTGTCCTTCGATGCCGGCTCGACCAGCTACGGGGTGGCAGCCTCCGTCCTCAAGGGTGCCGCGACCTACAGCTTCACCGCGGCCGGCAAGCCAACCGGCAATATCACCGGCGCCTACGACCTGGGGACGAGCACCATCACCTGGACGATCGTCAACTCCGGCCTGTCCCCCCGCACCGTCTTGAGCGACTTCGGCGCCGAAGCGGCCCGCCAGATCGAGTTCGAGGCCGACGGCGTCAACTACGCCAGCAGCCCGTGCTTCGATCTGCTCGGCACCGGCCCCTTCCCCCGTGCCCCGATCGCGGCCACCCCTGAGGTTGTCGACGCGACCATCACGCCGGCAACCCCGTGGTCGGCGCAGGCGCCGCTGGGAGACAGCCTCGACGACCCGTTCGCCTCCGACGAGTGCGCCCTCCCCACCGACGCCTGCACCACTTACCGTGTAACGGCCGCGCCAACCACCGGAGACGACACGCTCACCTTCGACCTGGCGACGGGCAACCCATCGTCGGACACCGTCGACCTGTGGATCATCGATCCCAACGGTGACCAATTCCACGGCGGCCCCAGCGCGTCGCCGGCCGTGGTGATTCCGGATGCCTATCCGGGCACGTACAGCGTCACCGTCGACGAACGCGAGACCCAGTCGGGCGCCGACTACTACGTCGCCGGCGGTCTCAGTTAGGCATGAGCGAACGGGTGGCGGCCGACGGCGCGGCGCCGAGTTGCTCCTCCAAAATCCGCTCGCAGGACTCGTACGCCCGCCGCGCTCCACCTGGGTCGTTCATCGCCAACAAGGCCCGGATGACCACCTGGTGCCCGGTCTCGTCGAGAGGGTCGGTGCGGACCATCTGGTTGCCGACCTCCAGGGCCTGATCGGCGACTGACAGATCGAGCAGCAGAGCGGCAGCCCGAGCCCGGGTGGCGTGGACGACCAACTCCAGGCGGCGGCGTTCGTCGTCAGCCCAGCGTGCATAGGTATCGGTCGCCAGCAGCGTGGCGTCCGCCCAGGGTTGGAGGGCTTCTAGATATCTGGCGCCCGCCAACTGCATCCGCCCGGCCGCGGAGGCGGCCGCAGCGAGGGCAACGGCGGCCTCGAAATGGCCGACGTCGCTCCACTCGACGGACAGGGCGTACCGCTCGCCGTCTCGGACCAGCAGGTCTCGTTGGCCGCCGGCGCTTTCGAGTGCCCGGCGGATCGTGGTCAACGCCGCCTTGAGCGACGGCCTGGCGTTGTGCGTATCGGGCCAGACGGCGTCCAGCAGGCTGTCGCTTTGGACCAAGCGGCCGCCGTGCAAGGCCAGCAGACGGAGGACCTCCGCCGCCTTGCGGTTTTTCCAGCCGGACACATCAAGCGCGCAGCCGCCCACCTCGATCGCGAATTCACCGATCAGGTGGACGCGCACGCCCGGCGTCCGACTCGGGCCGTCCTCGGCCCGCAACCACACCATGCGGTACTGCTCGATCATGGACCTGGCGATCTCCGCCTGCGCCTGGTCACCAAGCCGACCACGCTGGAGATAGATCGACGCCAGGACACCCTTGGCGTCGATCGAGGCCGCCGCCACTTCAGCCTCCCCGAGGCAACCCAACCCCTCGTCGACCTGGCCGGCGGCGATCAGGCACGCACCCAGCTCGGCCACCAGGCTCGCCTTCTCGAAGGGATGGGTTACCGTCTGCCGCAACTCCCGCGCTCGACGGGCGAGGTCGAGCGCCGCCTCAAACGCGCCGTCGAGCCGCAGCAGGCGCGCCTCGGCCCGCCACCCGTACGCCAATCCGTAGGCGTCGCCGATGGACTCCTTCTCCGCCGCCGAGCGGGCAAAGAGGACATGGGCGTCACCGTCGCGACGGTCGCCGGCCAACTCGGCCATATTCCCCAAGGCGTAGGAGGCGAGCTGGCGGTGGCCGGCGCGCTGGGCCAACACTCGGGCCTCCAGCAGGTCGTCGTCGGCTGCCGCCCAGGCCCCGGTCGCTCGCTCCGCCATGCCAAGGCTGTTGAGCGACACCGCATAGGCCGCGATCCCCTCCTGTCCCCGCCGCAGCTCGCACGACGCCGTCGCAATCCGCTGGCCGGCGAATGGCTCGCCCCGGTCGATGGCGATTTGCGCCACGTTGTTGAGGGCGGCAGCCAGCGCCTCCGTGATCGAAAGGCCCTCGGCGACGCCGCCAAAGGCCAGCCAAAATGACGCCGAGCCAACGGGATCAGCGGCGACCCAACGGCGGGCCTCGTCGGCGGTCACGGCCGACGGCCGGTCGTGCTCGCCGTCACCGAGGACCGCCGCTGCGCTCCGGAAGGCCTCCAAGGCTTCAGGTCCACGGCCGGTGACCCATGCCGCCGTCGCGAGTGATGCGTTCACGACGGCCTGCCATCGTCGCACGTCCGCGTGGGCGAACCCTTCGGGGGGCTGCGCGACTCCCCTCGCAACGGCCGCCGCCGCCTCCTTGAGGCGGAGGTAGGCGAGGCCCGGCTGCCCCGAGCTGAACGCCATCCACGCCTGGTAGTAGATGATCCACGGACGCGGGCCGGCCGCCCGTTCGACCTGGTCGATCCACGCCTCCAGATTCTCCGGTGGCGCTCCTCCGACGGGCTGGCCCGCAATGAAGGCGTTGGCCGCCTCGCACACGAGCACCTCAGCGCGGTCGTAGTCGCCCTCGGCCAGCGCCTTTTCGATCTCGTCGCGAGGAATGACGTACGCCATCACTCAGCTCAGGCAGTCCACGGCGATCTCTAGCGCCGCGCACACGTCGCGCATTCGGGCGCCGCTCAGCGACCCGAGACGGTCGACGAGCACCGCGATCGAGACGCTTTCGACCGAGTCGAGATTGACCGCCGTGGGTCGTGCAACCGGGTCATCTCCTGGCTCGAGGACGACCTCGCTGGGAAGACCGCGGATTGTCGTGGTGCAGGGGGCGATGAGCGCACGGCGGAGGCGAGGGATGGCGGCGTCTCGCGAGAGGACCAGCACCGGACGGCGCCCAATGTCGGGCAGCTCGCACCACCACAGCTCGCCACGCCGCGGTGTGTCCGTCACGTCGTCGCCGTCACGTCGCGGCGGCCCCGGCGCGGAACGACTCGAGGTCACCCCAGGCGTCGGGTTCGCCGATGGGGTGCTCGTCGTAGGCGGCGTACGCGGCATCGATCTCGGCGACGCGGTGACGGACCAGCAGCGCCTGCAGGGCCTCGTCAACCAACGCCGCGTCGGTCACTCCGCTACGGACGCTCCGGGCCTTGGTCAACAAGTCCTCGTCCACGGTGGTGCTCACCCGCACTCTCGCCATGCCATGATTATGCCACTGGTATGCCACCAGCACAAGGCCCGCAGGCCGGGCACCGTCAAGTCCCGGACGCGCCCGACGCGCCCGACCCGCCGGACACCGGCGGCACCGGCGGCGGGGCCGCGAAGGACAGGTCGTGGGCGAAGGCGAGGACCAACGCCGGGTCGCTGGCCACGATGTCGACGACCGACCCATCGGATGAGGCGACCGTCACCGATGTCTGATCGAGGTCGACTTGCAGGTAGCCGCTGTGGCCGCCGGCCAGACCGACCCGATGACCGGGCGGGGCGCCGCCGCCGTTGCTGTAGTCGACCGAGACCAGTTCGTTGCCGACGAGATACAACAGGCTGGATGTGATCTCCGGCGGCTGCGCCGATGCGTCGACGCGCACGAAGCCGGCGTGGTACACCGCGCCCGCCGGTGGTACGACGGCCGGCGTGAGTTGCGCGATATCCGCGGCCGCCAAGGGCTGCGCGGTGACGGCCACACCGTTGGCCGCGGCCGCCGCCGCCGCCGGACCGTCGCCGGTGCTGACCACGGCACCGGGCACGGGTGGGGTCGTCGAGGCGAACGTGGCCGCCGTGATGGTCGGCGTCAGGTCGAACGCAGTTGCGGTCTTGGTCTGGGCCACCTTGCCGTTGAGCGTCCAGGCGTAGCTCAACATGACGCCGCTCTCATCCAGACACACGTCCACGTGGTTGCGTCCGGTGGCTCTGACCATCGCCTCACCGAGCGGGCTGCCGACCTAGACGAGGGTGCACGTCCGCCCGAGGATCGTCTGCGTGCCGAGCACCCGCGCCAGGCCGTGATGGAGACCGCGGGCGATTGCGTACGCCGGTTGCGGATCGTTTCCCGCCGCCTGCTGACCCGGGTCGAGCAACGACCAGCCCTCGGTGGTGGAGTAGATCCAACTCCCCTGATCGTTGGTCAGGTCGCCGGTGACAATCCCGCCGTCGGGCACGGACAGGGTGAGCGACACCGAGTGGAACGGCCGCTGCACCGTATCGACCTCGGTCCGCACGATGTCGGGGAACGTCTCTCGGTACGTGATCATGTACGCCGCGGCCGGAGTGATCGGCGGAAGGTGGCCGGGCGCGGGCCGCATCAGCGCGCGGATGCCCCGGTCGCCGAAGATGCCGGCGGCTCCGACGACGACAACGACGACGATGACCGCCGTCCCCCATCGGGCGATGCGTCCGATGACGGCGCGGCGCCGGTCGCGGCGACTCTCACGGTCGGCCCGACGCGCCTCCTCGGCTCTGACACGAGCCCGCTGGGCCGCGCGATCGGCAGCACGTTGGTGCTTGGTCGGCGGCATGAGGCGGTGATGCTACCGGCGCCCTAAGGCAGGAAGCGGACCAGAGACTCGTGCTCGTAGTACCTCGAAGGCTGCGAACGCACCTCGACGGCATGGTCGGGTCGCGCCGCCTCGAGGGTGTTGCGGATCTGCTGGCAACTCCGGCCGAAGGTGCGGTACCCGCCCTCCCACACCAGCCACACGTCGTGCTCGCCGGCCAGGTTGAGCACTTGGCGAGCAAACACGTCGGGGTTGGCGGCGGCGTTGACTTGTGCGTAGTCCACCCAGTTGATGCGTTGGGGGTCATCAAATCTGGGGAATGTGACCTGTGTGAGAAGCCGGTTGGGTAGGAGTCGACTGACCGCGGGCCCGAGTTGGTCAGGGCAGTACGCGACCACATCCCCGGGTCTGGCATTGGCGGCGATCTGGGCAGCCACCAGCACGGCCTCCGTGCGCTGACCGAGGATCTCGTGGACGCCCGCCGTGGTCCCGAGGAGCGCCATGACGAGGAGGGCCACAGCGGCAGCCACACCACCGAGCTTGGTGCGTCCGACGGCTGCCACGCCGATGGCGACGAGCAGCACGACCAACGGCATCACAACCGAGGCATAGCGGTAGGCGAACGCCGCGCTGGCCACCATGCCGCCGAGCATGGCGACGACCATGGTGATGAGGGCGACGGCCACCGTCGGGAGGACGAAGCGGGAGCCCGCCACCGGGCGGCGCCATCCGACGGCGACGGCGTAGCGGCGAAGCTGCGGGGCGGCGCGCAGGACGACGGCGCAAGCCAGCACCGCCAGCGCCAGCCCGTAGAAGACGAAGAGGACGACACCCGCGTGCTGCTCCCACCCGGCAAATTCCCCGACAGCCTCGATGAGCATCATCGGCGAGGACGCCGTCGCCCAGGGCGTCCCGGTGTGGTGAGCCTGGAACCAGAAGCTGGGGGCCCAGGGCAGGAAGAGCAGGGCGCCGCCACAAAGGGCGACGAGCGCCATGCGGGCGCGGGCCCGGACTTGTCCGCGAAGGGAGGCGACGAGCAGGCAGCAGCCCAGGCCGGCCATCAGGTAGAGGGCCCAGTAGTGCGTCAGCATCAGCAGACCGCACAGCACGCCGAAGCCGACGAGGCGCAGGATCGTCGGCTTCTGGAGCAGACGGACGAGGGAGAGGGCGGCCAGAGTCACGAGCAGCATCACGAGCGAGTACATGCGGTTTTCGGTGGCGTACCGCAGGGCAAAGGGGTCGGTGGCCATGAGCACCACGAGCACCGCGGCCAGTCGCCGACCGCCCAGGGCGCGACCCAACCGGTAGGCCACCGGCAGGGTGGCTACGGACAACACGCCGGCCAGAGCCCGGACCGACCACGTGCCGGTCCCGAAGACGCCCATCCAGTAGTGGAGGGCGACGTAGTAGGCAGGGGGCGAACCATCGTGGCGGAGCGCATCGAAGAGCTGGCCCAGCGGCAGCCGGGCGATGTTGACGGTGAGCGTCTCGTCGAGCCACAGGGCTTTGGGACCGATGAATCGCAGGACGACGGCCACACCGGCAACGGCGTACGCCAGACCGAGGAGCACCCACTCGACCTGCGCCGCGGTGGACCGTCCCGGTCGGACCGCCTCGCGGGTAGGCGAGTCGGGAAGCGCCGGGACGACGCCAGTCTCGACCGGTGTCGGGGCGGCAGGAAGCGTGTCGGCGAGAGTCATGGCGTCGGTGAGTTGTGGCCGTGCGGGATCCCTCGTCGCCGAGGCGGGGTCAACTCCACACCATTGTGGCGCGTCTCGACCACCAGTCGGTGTCACTGGGCTCCCGCTATGGTCTGTTCATGTGTCCTGATGAGGGTCAGCCCGATCCTCCTCCGCCGTTCGCACCGCTCTCATCCGAGCCGCCGCCGCCCCCCCCCCCCCCCGGCGACCGGCCCCCCCCCGCCAATGGGGCCCCCCCCCCCCCGCCCCCCCCCCCCCCCCCCCCGCCCGCGGGGGCCCCCCGCCCCGGGGCCCCCCCCCCCCCGCCGCCACCCCCGCCCTATGGCGCCCAGCCCTATGGGGCCCAACCCTATGGCGCCCAACCGTATGGCGCCCAACCGTATGGCCAGCCGGCCTACGGGGCACAGCCCTACGGCGTGGCCTACTCCACCGGCCCGCAGACCGACGGTTTGGCCATCGCCGCCCTCGTCGTGGCCATCTTCAGCTTCTTCGCCTGCCCCCTCGTCGGGGACGTCGCCGCCCTGATCATGGCCCACTCGGCCAAGCGCAACATCAAGACCTCCAATGGCGCCAAGACGGGCTATGGGATCGCGAGGGCGGCGACGATCATCGTCGTCATCCATCTGGTGCTCGCCGCTGCCGGGATCGCCCTGCTCGTCATCTTGGCCGCCACCGGACACCTCCACGGCGGATCGGCCTCCTACAGCTACTCCGACGTGGTCACGGCGCTGCGCTGACATGCCCGTCACCGCCACCACACCGACCGACCTGGTCGCCGACGTGTACGGCCGACTTGCGTCTCGGGTCGCCACCGGTCGGGAGCGCTTGGGCCGCCCGCTGACGTTGGCCGAAAAGATCCTGTTCAACCATCTCGACGACCCGACGGGTGCGCCCGTCGAGCGGGGGCGCAGCTACGCCGACTTCCGGCCCGATCGGGTGGCCATGCAGGACGCGACCGCGCAGATGGCCCTGCTCCAGTTCATGACCGCCGGACTCCCCAGCGTGGCCGTCCCGACCACCGTCCACTGTGACCACCTGATCCAGGCTCACATCGGCGCCGTGGACGACCTCGCCGCCGCCGTCGACGCCAACGCCGAGGTGTACGACTTCCTGCGCACGGTCAGCGCCAAGTACGGCATCGGTTTTTGGAAGCCGGGCTCGGGCATCATCCACCAAGTCGTCCTGGAGCAATACGCCTTCCCCGGCGGGATGATGATCGGCACCGACAGCCACACGCCCAACGCCGGGGGCCTGGGGATGGTCGCCATCGGTGTCGGCGGCGCCGACGCCGTCGACGTGATGGTCGGCGATGTCTTCAACGTGCGGTTCCCTAAGCTCATCGGCGTCCACCTGACCGGCTCGCTCACCGGCTGGACGGCGCCCAAGGACATCATCTTGAAGGTGGCCGAGATCCTCACCGTCAAGGGCGGGACCGGCGCCATCGTCGAGTACTTCGGTCCGGGGGCCGACGCCATCTCGGCCACGGGCAAAGCCACCGTGTGCAACATGGGCGCGGAGATCGGGGCCACGACGAGCGTGTTCAGCTTCGACCATCACGGCCTGGCCTATCTGCGAGCGACCGGCCGCGACGAGATCGCCGACGCGGCCGGGCGCGTGATCGACGATCTGCGCCCCGACACCGAGGTGCTCGACAACCCCGGCCGTTTCTTCGACCAGGTCATCGAGATCGACCTGTCGACCCTCGAGCCCGCTCTCAACGGTCCCCACACCCCCGACCTCGCCCACCCGGTCAGTCGCATGGGCGCCGACGCCCACGCCGCCGGCTGGCCGATCCGGATCAGTCAGGCTCTCATCGGCTCGTGCACCAACTCCTCCTATGAGGATCTGACGAGGACCGCCGATCTGGCCCGCCAGGCTCGGGCCGCCGGCCTGCGGGTCAAGACCCCGCTGCTGGTGACGCCCGGCTCGCAACGGACGCATGACACCATCACTCGGGACGGGTTGCTCACCGACCTCGAAGCGATCGGCGCCACCGTCCTCGCCAACGCCTGCGGACCGTGCATCGGCCAGTGGCAGCGCGACGACGTGGTCGAGGGCGACGACAACGTCATCGTCACCAGCTACAACCGCAACTTCCCCAAGCGCAACGACGGTCTGGCCTCGACCCTCGCCTTCGTGACATCCCCCGAGACGGTCATGGCTTACGCCCTGGCGGGGACACTGGACTTCAACCCATTGACCGACGACATCGACGGCACCCACCTCGACCCGCCCACGGGTGAGGAGTTGCCGGCCAAGGGCTTCGAGCCCGGCACCGCCGGCTTCGCCGCCCCGCCCGAGGACGGCTCGGGCGTCACCGTGGTCGTCGCGCCCGACTCCGATCGCCTCCAATTGCTGGAGCCGTTCCGGGCGTGGGACGGCCACGACTTCATCGAGCTGCCCATCCTGTTGAAGGCCAAGGGCAAGTGCACGACCGACCACATCTCGGCCGCCGGGCCGTGGCTGCGGTACCGCGGCCATCTCGACAACATCAGCGGCAACTTGTTCCTCGGCGCCATCAACGCCTACACCGGTGAGGCCGGCGCCGGGACCGATCCCCTCGATGGCGAGCAGCGCAGCTTCCCCGACATCGCCCGACATCTCGCCAGCACCCACACCCCGTGGATCGCCGTCGCCGACGAAAATTACGGGGAAGGTTCGAGCCGCGAGCACGCCGCCATGGAGCCTCGCTTCCGTGGCGGCCGCGCCATCCTCGCCCGCAGCTTCGCGAGGATCGCCGAGACCAACCTCAAGAAGCAGGGCCTCCTTCCTCTGACGTTCGTCGACCCCTCGACCTATGACCGCATCGGCCTGGGCGACCGCATCTCCCTCCTCGGCCTCGCCGAGTTGGCGCCCGACACGCCCGTGCGCGGCCGCATTCACCACGCCGACGGGTCCACCGAGGACTTCGAGGCCAGCCACACCTTCAGCCCAGACCAGATCGCGTGGTTCCGCGCCGGTGGCGCCCTCAACCTGATTCGGGCCCGCCGGACCGCGTCCTGATCCTGGGCGCCGCGCCCGGCCCCTGATGGCAACCCTCACTGCCACCGATGTCGTCGTCACCCACGGCCAGGCGACCGTGCTCGACGGCGTCAGCATCACCGTCTCCGACGGTCATCGTGTCGGCGTCGTCGGGCCCAACGGTGCCGGGAAGTCGACCCTGCTGCGGGTCCTCGCCGGCGAGCTGCGGCCGACCTCCGGCCACGTGCGCGCCGCACCGCCGACCCTGATCGTCGGCCATCTCGCCCAGGAGACGACCACACCCCCGGGCGAGACCCTCCGTGAAACCCTGAGTCGCCGCACCGGCGTGACCGCCGCGGTGGCCGCCCTGGAGCGCGCCGCCGACGGTCTGGCGAGCGCCGACGGCGGGGCCGACGACCTCTACGCGGCCGCCCTCGACCGCTACCTCGCTCTCGGCGCCGCCGACTTCGACGCTCGTGCCGCCCAGGTGTGCAGCCAGATCGGGCTCGACCCTGAGCGACTCGACGTCGAGGTCGGCGCATTGTCGGGTGGGCAGCGGGCCCGGGCCGGACTGGCCGCCGTGCTCCTGTCGCGCTTCGACGTGATGCTCCTCGACGAGCCCACCAACGACCTCGACTTCGCCGGACTCGCCCACCTCGAGGACTTCGTGAGCGGTCTGACCGCCGGCGCCGTGATCGTCTCGCACGATCGGCGGTTTCTTGATCGCACCATCACCGAAGTCGTCGAGTTGGACGATCATCTCCACCGGGCCACCTTCTTCGCGGGAGGATGGTCGGCCTACCTCGCCGCCCGCGACGTGGCCCGCCATCACGAGTCGGAGCGTTACGAGGCCTACGTGGCCACCCGGCGGGAGCTGACCGACCGGATCCGGATGCAGAAGCAGTGGGCGTCCGTCGGCGTGCGCAAGGCGTCGACCGCCACCAAGGACAACGACAAGCAGGCCCGCGACTTCCGGATCAACAACACCGAGAAGTTGGCCGGCAAGGTCAAGATCAGCGAGAAGCGGCTCAGCCGGCTGGACGAGGTCGCCAAGCCGTGGGAGCCGTGGGATCTCCAGATGTCGTTCGGCGGCGGCACCCGCAGCGGCGACGTCGTCGCTCGATTGGACGGCGCGGTGGTCGAGCGCCGGGGCTGGAAGCTGGGTCCGGTCGACCTCGAGATCGGATGGGCCGATCGCGTCGCCATCACCGGCCCCAACGGTGCCGGCAAGACGACGTTGCTCGGTGCGATCCTGGGGACGGTCCCGCTCTCGTCGGGCGCCCGGTTCCTCGGACCTGGTGTGATCGTCGGTCAGCTCGACCAGGCCCGCCATCGGTTCGCCGGGGCCAGGCTCGTCGACGATTTCGTCGCCGGCACCGGGTTGACGGTGGCCGAGGCCCGGGCGCTGCTCGCCAAGTTCGGCTTGACCGCCGCCCACGTCAACCGGTCGGCCCGCACCCTGTCCCCCGGCGAACGCACCCGCGCCGTCCTCGCCCTCTTGATGGCTACGTCCGTCAACTGCCTCGTGCTCGACGAGCCCACCAACCATCTCGATCTACCCGCCATCGAGGAGCTGGAGCTGGCCCTCGATCGCTACACGGGCACGCTGCTCCTCGTGACCCACGACCGCCAACTGCTCGACGGGGTGGCGATCACGAGGACGGTCACCGTCGACATCGACGGCGCCGTCACCGGGTCCGGCTAGCCCCCACCCACCGACCCCGCCTACGGTGGAGGGAATGGGACGTGGAGCTCGGCCGGTGCGCCGATGGAAAAACGATCGGATTCGCGACAAGAAGGCCCGCGAGCAACGCAAGCTTGACGTGGCCCGCGCCGCCGCCGCCGACCGTCAGCCCCGTTCTTCGCCCACCCTGCCCGCCGGGTAGCTGCGGATCAGCTCCTCCTCGGTCGGCGTGTGCGGCTCCCGCGCCTCGGGGGGCAGCAACGCCATGATGGCCTCCATGATGAGGGTGGTGTCGGCCTCGACATCGCCGCCCAAACCCGAGACGGGCTGACCCACCCGCACGACGACCGTCGGCGGATTGGTCACGTTGGTCACGTTGGGCAGGCGAGCCGAACGCGGCCACACCTTCTCGGTCCCCCACAGTCCGATGGGTATGACGGGCGCGCCGGATGCTGCGGCCAGGCGGGCGGCGCCGAAGCGGCCTTTGAGGACCGGATCAAAAAAGGCCAAGCCCCGCGGGATCGTTCCTTGCGGCATGAGGGCGACGAGCTCGCCGCCGGCCAGGGCCCGTTGGGCCTCTCGCAGCGGCGCACCCGAGCCGCTCCCGCGGTCCACGCGGATGCCGCCGAGTGCGCTCGCCAATTGGCCGACCACCGGCGCGTCGAAGACTTCCTTCTTGCCGAGGAACCGCAGTGACCGACCGCTCCGCGCCACCGTCAGCCCCAGAGCAGCCGTGTCGAAGTAGCTGCGATGGTTGGCCACGATGATCCCGGGGCCTTCCGTCGGGATGGTGTCGACCGGCCCGATGTCGAAGCGGGCGTAGGGAAACAACGCCGTCGAGCTCAGCGCTCGCACCACGTCAAAGGGCTCGACGCCGCCCAGCTTGGGCACCCCCGGCGGGACGTCGAGCCACAGCATCGGCCAGCGTCGGGCCAGCGCGACCAGGCGCAGCCGCGGGTCAGGGTTGACGGCGAAGGGATGCCCGACGGCCGAGAGCAGCGGCACGTCGTAGACGCTGTCGGAGTAGGCGAAGCTCGACGCCAGGTCGACGTCGTGCCCCGCCGCCCACGTCCGGACCGCGGCCAGCTTGCCCATGGACCACACGAACGGTCCGTCGAGCGCCCCGGTGAATTTGCCCTCGCGCTCCACATACCGGGTGGCGATGAGGTCGTCGAAGCCGAGCCGATCAGCCAGGGGGCGCACCAGATGGTCAGGGCTGGTCGTCGCCAAAACGGTCGTGACGCCGTCGCGCCGATGCTGGTCCAGAAGCGGCCGGGCGTAGGGCGCGACATGGCCCTCGAGGCGCTCGGCAGCAACGGCTGCCGCCACGCCCGCCGTCGACACCGACCAGCCCCGGGCGGCCAGGGCCGCGGCCCGAGCCAGACCCATGACGAGCAGGTTTTCGCCGAACTTCTCGTAGGCAAACCCGAGGACGGTCGTGCCCGGCAGCGGCCGGGACGGCGCCAGACCGACCTCGCCGAGCGCCGCCGTGAACACGGGACTGCTCGACCCCGCGAGAATGGTCCGGTCGAGGTCGAAGAAGGCGGCGGCTCGACCCATTGCGCCGCACGCTACCGCCGCAGGCCCGGCGCCGCCGCCCGGCGCCGCCCGGCGCCGCCCGGCGCCGGCGCTCAGCGCCGGCGCGGGGGCCAAAACGCGAGAAAGGACCCAGGAGGGGGGATCCCGGGCCCTTCTCGAGCTTTGGACCAACCAGTCGGGGGGTGACCGGTGATCCGCTCCTCATGGTAGGGGTTGGCCCTCCATCTGTCCAACAGTTATTCGAGATACCTGATATCTTCAATCTCGATGGAGCGGGCATGGACCTCCGGCAGCTGAACGCCCTCGTCGCCGTCGCCGATCACGGCGGGTTCTCGGCGGCGGCCGACGCGTTGCACACCGTACAGTCCAACGTCAGCACCCACGTGGCCCGCCTCGAGGCCGAGCTGGGCGTCACCCTCGTGGATCGTCACGCCGGTCGCCTCACCGACGAAGGCGCCGTCGTCGTGGCCCGGGCCCGCCGCATGGCGAGCGAGGTCGAGGGTGTCACCGCCGACCTGGCCGCCCTCCGTCACGAGATCATCGGTCCGGCCCGCCTGGGCATGATCGGGACCACGGCCCGCTGGCTCGTCCCCCGCGTGCTCGACATGATCAACGAACGCCATCCCGGCGTGCACCTCGTCGTCGTCGAAGCCACGTCGACCTCACTCGAACCTCGCCTCCTGAGCGCCAGCCTCGACCTCGCCGTCGTCAACCTGCCCATCCCCGGCCAGGATCTGTCGAGCGAGCCGCTCTTCGACGAGGACCTCGTGTTGGTCGTCCCGCCCGACCACCCGCTCGTCAGCCGCCCGCACGTCGAGATGGCCGACCTGGCCGGCGTGCCCCTCCTGCTGCCCCCGCCCGGCACCGCCTTCCGGGGCGAGATCGACGCCGCCGCAACCGCGGCGGGGATCGTCCTGCGGCCGCTGGCCGAGGTCGACGGCCTGCGCCTGATCGCCGGCATGGCCATGGAGGGCAAGGGTCCGGCGGTCGTTCCCGCCACCGGCGTCCTCGGCCCGTCCGACCGGGAACGCTGGCGGGCCCTCACCGTGCGCGGCCTCCCCCGCCGCCGGGTCGGTGTCGCCCAGCGCCGCCGCGGCCTCCCCGCCCCTCCGGCCCGCGCCGTGCTCGAGGTCCTGCGGGAGATCACCAGCAACACGACGGATCTCCGAGGCGTGCATCCCCCCTCCATGGGTTTGGGGAATATGCCCGTCGCCCCCTAGACCCAGTGCACCTCGTCCAGCTCGTCGTCGTCGACCATGCGGTCACAGGTTGGGCACCACCACCGGGCTTCGGCCGGGGTGCCGCAGGCCTGATGCACCACCGGCTCTGCTGGTTGCCCGGGCTGCGCCCCGTGCTCGGCCCCCCAGTGGGCCAACAGTCGTAGGGCCCCGGCCAACGCCGACCCCGTCGTCGTCAACTCGTAGGCCTGGCGCACCGGGCGCTGCGAATACCGCTGGGCCACGATCAGCCCGTCGGCCTCCAATTGCCGCAGCCGCTGCGCCAACACGTTGGGGGCGATCCCACCGAGATCGGCTTCGAGGTCGCTGAACCGGCGGGGCCCGCCCAGCAGGGCGTTGACCACCAGCAGCGACCACCGATCCCCGACCTGACCGAGGGCGACCTGGAGTCCGCCAGTTGCTCTCATGCCGCCAGTGTATTGTAACTTGCAATCCACAAGTAACTAGCCAAAAGGAACTCTCTCATGACGCTCATCGATGATCTCCAATCCACCGTCGATCAGGTTGCCACCGCCGTCGGCCCTTCCATCGTGCGCATCGGCCGCGGCTGGGGACGCGGCTCGGGCGTCGTCATCTCTGCCGGCAAGGTCCTGACCAATGCTCACAATCTCAGGGGCACGGAGGTAACCGTCACATTCTCATCTGGTGAGCGCAGTGCTACCGGCACCGTCACGGGGATCGACGCCGACGGCGATCTGGCCGTCGTGGCCGTCGACACCGGCGAGGCGCCGGCCGTGGCGTGGGACCCGGCCGCCGTGGACCCCCGACTGGGCACGCCGGTCTTCGCCGTCGCCAACCCGGCGGGACGGGGACTGCGGGTGACGTTCGGCCTCGTGTCGGCGGTCGGGCAGGCGTTCGAGGGGCCGCGGGGCCAGCGCATCGGCGGCAGCATCGAGCACACCGCACCGCTCAACCGCGGTTCGTCGGGCGGCCCGATCGTGGACTCGTCGGGCTCGCTGCTCGGGATCAACACCAACCGGGTGGGCGACGGGTTTTACCTGGCGCTGCCGGCCGACGCCGCGTTGCGCGCCCGGGTCGACGCCCTCGCCCGGGGCGAGTCGCCCAGCCGGCCCCGTTTGGGCGTCGCCCTCGCCCCGGCCCACGCCGCTCGTCGGCTGCGGGCCGCGGTCGGACTGCCGGCGCGTGACGGGTTGTTGGTGCGCGGCGTCGCCGAAGGCGGACCGGCCGCGACCGCCGGCATCGGCGAGGGCGACCTGCTGGTCGCCGCCGGCGACCGGGCGCTGGTGACACCCGACGATCTCTTCGCCGTTTTGGAGACGGCAGGCTCCAGTCTCGTCGTCACCGTCGTGCGTGGCGTGGAGGAGCTGAGTCTGACCGTCAGCTTCGCCTAGGGCTGTGGCTTCACGTGGGCTCTACTCCACGCCGCCGCCGTGGACGAGGAGGTACTGGCCGGTCATGTAGCTCGACGCCGGGCTGGCCAAGAACGCCACCGCCCCATCGAGCTCGTGCACCTCACCCATCCGTCCCATGGGGATCTCCGCTTCGACGACCGTGCGGAGCTCGTCGGACTCGACGACGAGCGCCGTCATCTCGCTCGGGAACATGCCCGGACACAGCGCGTTGACCCGCACGTTGTAGCGCGCCCACTGGAGGCCGAGCTCGCGGGCCAGGCCGATGAGACCGGTTTTGGCTGCGACATAGGCGGCCTGCGGGAGCAGCGGGCTCGACGCGAAGGCGACCGCCGACGAGACCAGGATGACGCTGCCGCCCTGACGGGCCTCCCGCATGTGCCGGCAGGCGGCCTGCGCCAGCTCGAAAGGGGCGATGAGATCGACGTTGACCACTTCGGCGAATTGCTCCACCGGCTCGCGCAGCGCGGGCGCCGGCTTGGTGATGCCGGCGTTGGCCACGGCGACATCGATGCGGCCGTGTCGTTGGACCACGGCGTCGACCAGGGCGGCCGACGCGCCCGGCTGGCTGACGTCGCAGGCAATGGCGTCGCCGCGTTGCAGCGACGACGCCAGCGTCGTGAGTCGGTCCATGCGCCGGGCCGAGAGCACCACCGTCGCGCCCAGGGCATCGAGGACTTGGGCCAGGCGGGCGCCGATCCCGGAGCTCGCTCCGGTGACCACGGCCACCTTGCCGTCGAGGCGGAAGAGGGCCAGCGGATCAACTGGCTGTGCGGGTGCGGTCACGGCCGGACTCTAGAGCGACCGCGGCCGCTCAGGCTGTGGCGGTGAAGATCTGAAAGGCGAGAGGCGCATCGATGCGCCCGTCGCCACTTCGGAGACGGGCGAGGTGAGCGTCGACAGCCTGCCGGGCGGCGGGCAACGACTCCTCGCTCACTCCCAGGAACGCCAGTTGGCCGTCGTCGACGATGGCAGCTCGGTCGACATTCACCGTCCGCTCATAGGGCGCTCGCTCAACGGCCTTCCACCCGCTGGCTCCCAGGATCGTCAAGACGCGTTGGGGGTCACTGAAGCTGAACGGTCCCGTGACGCTCTTGCCCGGAGCGGGAGCGGGCGGCGGCGGCACGAGTCCGACGAGCGCAGGCCCGACGAACCACGGGTTGCGATCGACTTGCTGCCAGCATGCAAAGGCAAGACGGCCGCCCCTGCTTACCTGGGCGCGAATGTTGGCAAACGCCGCCTCGGGCTCGTCGAAGAACATCACCCCGAATTGGCTGATGACCGCGTCGAACGGCCCACCCTCGATGACATCGTGCTGGGCGTCGGCGACGACAAAGGAGATGTTGTGAAGCCCGGCCTCACCGGCCCGCCGCCGGGCGAAGTCGACGAGGGGGGTCGAGATGTCCGCAGCGACGACCCGACCTGTCGGGCCGAGCAAACGGCCGGCTGCCATCGTTGCCGTGCCACCCCCACTCCCGATCTCGAAAACGTTCTGGCCGGGCGTGAGGTCCGCGTGACTGAGCAAGATCTCGGTCACGGCGCTCGTTAACTGCTCGCGCTTGGGCCAGACAGACGCCCAATACTCGTCGTTCCACCGGCGACGTTCGGCCGCGTTGGATTCTTCGCTCATGGCGCCATTGTCGCCCAACCTACGCTGCGGCGTCGTGGCTGGTGTCGTGGCTGGTGCCGTGCGGGTGTGGCTGGCGTCGGTGGACAGTGCGGTCGTCGACACCGCCGTGTGCAACCGCACGGAGCGTGATCGGGCGGCCGGGTTTGGGTCGGCGGAGGCCGGCCGACGGTGGCTGCGGGGCCGCGCCACCCTCCGCCTCGTCCTCGGTCGCGCCGTTGGTGCCTCGCCTGAGAGCCTCGCCTTCGGCACCGCCCCGGGTGGCAAGCCCAGCCTGCTCGACCACCTCGGCGTCCACTTCAACTTCTCCCATTCGGGTGGTTGGCTGGCCGTCGCCGTCGCCGACCATCCGGTGGGGATCGACATCGAGGCGCCCCGCCGCCTGGTCCGTCCCTCGCTGCTGGCCGACCGCCTTTTCGCCGACGACCTGCGTGGGCGCTCGGCGTGGGGGCTGCTGCCCGCCGCGGAGCAGACCCTGGCGCTCCTCCAGCGTTGGACCCGCGCCGAAGCGCTCCTGAAGGCGACGGGCGAGGGGCTCGGGGGCGGGGTGGGGACGGCCGAGGCTCGCCTCCTGGGCCGGGGCTGGAAGGTCCGGGACCTCGATCTCGGGCCGTCGCTGGCCGGGGCTGTCGCGGCCTCCGCCTCCCCCTCTTGGGAGATCGAGGGGCCCCACCTGCTCTGATGCCTCCCCCACATCTTAAGTGTCATACCCCCCTGTTTGAATGTGTTCCATGAGTTTGGGTTGCTTCATCGACGAGATCGACGAGCTGGTCGCCACCGACCCCGTCCTGTTGACCGATCCCGCCGTGCTGGTCGAGTTGCACCGTCAGCAGTCCCGGCTTGCCGGGCTGATCGCCCAGGCTGACACGGCGTTCGACGCCGGCCGCGCCTGGCAGGCCGACGGGGCGCTCAGCGCTGCCGCCTGGCTGAGCGTCGACTGTCGACTGCCGATCAAGACGGCCCGCCACCACCTCCACATCGGACGCAGCATGCGCCACCTACCCGTGGCCGCGGCCGCGTTGTTGGCCGGCGAGATCACCGTCGACCACGTCCGACTCCTCGCCTCTGTCCGCACCCCTGCCACCCGCGACCAGCTCGCCATCGACGAGCCCAAGCTCGTCCACTGGGCCACGACCATGACCTACGCGCACTGGCAGCGCTCTGTCGCCTACTGGGCGCAGCACGCCGACCCCGACGGGTCCGACGACGCCAGCGACGACGACCACGCCGCCCGCAAGGTCAACCTGTCCGAGAGCCTGCGGGGCATGTGGTTCGGGGACATGATCCTCGACCCCATCAGCGGGACCATCGTCCATGACGAGCTCACCCGGCGCGAAACGGAGTTCTTCGAGACTGACTGGGCTGAAGCCCGCGCCCGGCTCGGCCGCGAGCCCACCATCGACGACCTCCTCCGCACCCCGGCCCAGCGACGGGCCGATGCGCTGGTCGAGATGGCCGTGCGTTCGTCCATGAAGCAAGCCGGCGGACGTCGACCCGAGCCGTTGTTCACCGTGCTCGTCGGTTGGGAGACCCTGCACGGGCGGATCTGCCAACTGGCCAGCAACACCGCCCTCAACCCGAGCACGCTGCTCCCCTGGCTGGACCAGGCGTTGTTGGAGCGCGTCGTGTTCGACGGGCCGAGCGTCGTCATCGACGTCGGTGTCGCCCAGCGACTCTTCACCGGCGGCACCCGGCGAGCCGTCGAAGTCCGCGACCAAGAGTGCTTCCACCGCTACTGCGAGACGCCCGCCCCCGAGTGCCAGGTGGACCACATCATCCCGTACGAGCACAACGGGCCCACGACCCAAGACAACGGACGAGTCGCCTGCGGACCCCACAACCGCAACCGCCACAAACCCCCGCCAGATGACCCCAAGCCCCCACCACAAGACCCCGACGACCCCTAAGGGCTGGCTGGGGACGGGCCCCGTGGGCCACAATAAGGTATGAAGCTCCGGGTCGGAGCTGGGGCTGGGGTCCTGGCTGTCATCATCTACGCGGGCACGCTCGCGCCTGCCGCGCACGCTCAGACCGTCGATCCGTTGGCCGGATCAACGGACCAGTCGTCGGCGCTGGCGCTCGAGGCGCGCATGGCCGACCACCTGCACTACGGCCTCATGTGGGAGCAGCTGTACAACACGCCGGCGCGGGTCGCCGGGGACATCGAGACCATCGAGGACCCCGACGACGTCGCGCTCTACACCGGCAACTATCTGGGCGCCGAGGCGTACCGGTACGGCCTGGCCAAGCGAGAGATCGCCGCCAAGCACGACGTCGCATTCTGGACCGGCCAGCGCGACGAAGCCCTCGCGCGAGTGACGGCCATGGTCCACCAGTACCACATCCTGATCAACATCTCGGGCAGCTGGCAGACCAAGTTGGACCCGAAGATCAACACAAGCGAGAGCCCCACGCAGGACGGCTATATCAACATCGGCGGTGGGGTCTTCGAGGGCCAGCCCGGCTTGCTGTTCCGGTCGTGCGTGCCGGTCAAAGCCCCGGCCGCGTTCGACCTGGCCAAGCAGACAACGCCGACTCGCATCGTCGACGACCTCGCGTGGCCGCCACCGCTGTACCCCTGGGTGCACGCCTCGCCCGGCGATGCCACGGCCTACAACTGCGACGGGGCCACCAGCCGCGATGCCTACGCCGGCACCACCTTCGGCCTTGCCACCGCGCTCGATCTCGTCGGCCCGGACGACGCCGCGCTGCGTTCGATGATCGCCAACGACCTGATCACCTTGACGGCCTTCACCTTCCAATACGCGTGGGGCACTCCCCGCCCGACGGGCCAGGTCGTCATCCCGGTCGTCTTCGGTGGCAACGACCTCGACGGGGTCTACTCCCCCCTGTTCGACTACGACCCGGCCGCCGAGATGAACCTCGCCCAGGTCGCCCTCCACGCCTCCGAGGTGCTCGGCAACACGGTGCAGGAAGTGAAGTGGAACGCGGTGTGGCTGAGCGAGCTCACCACCCAGCTCCCGGCGCTCACCGCGTCGCTGCTGCAGGACGTCTACCAACCACACGACTCGTTCTACAAGTTCCACCTGGACTACCTCAACCTCTTCGACCTCATCCGACTCGAGCCCAATGCGGTCGTGCGCGACCAAATGCGAGAGGCGCTCGCCGCGCTGGATGCGACCACGGGCCAGGACGTCGACGGGCTCTTCGACGCCCTCGTGTACAGCCTCACGGGGAGCCCGTCACGCATGGCCGCCGCGGTATCCGAGGAGCAGGGATGGCTCGCCTACAAGGCCCGCCTCGAGACGGTGTCAGGAGATACGGACAACAGCCAAGACTGCGGCACCCCTCCCGCCCCCGGCAAGATCGACTGTGTCCCGGAGACACAGACCCAGGTCGTCCAGCCGCTGCCCGGTGGGCTCCCCCCGCTCGTGACCACCCTCGCCGGCAACGGCGGATCGCGATCGCTGACGCCGCTGCCGGTCGAGGACCGCCCGGGCACCGACTTCCTCTGGCAGAAGGATCCGACCAACCTGGACAGCAACGAGCCGGCCAACTGGGAGCCGCCCGGGGACGACTTCTTGCTGCCGTACTGGATGCTGCGCTACTACTCCGAAGCCGCCCCTCCGACCGTCGACCCGCTGCCCGCCTGGCTGGGCCCGTCGTTCAGCTAGCCCATCGTTCAGCTAGCGGACCAGATACTCAAGTGAGTACTTGACAATAGGTCGAGGATGACCGACAGTTAAGTACATGGTTGATGATTCCGCCGTCCTCGACCGGGCCTTCCACGCCCTGTCGGACCCGAGCCGGCGACAGATGGTGGCACGGCTCACCCGCGGCCCCGCGTCGGTGAGTGAGCTCGCTCGCCCCTTCACCATGTCGCTGGCGGCGGTGGTCCAGCACGTCCAGGTCCTCGAGGCCAGCGGCCTGGTGCGCTCGGAGAAGGCGGGGCGGGTGCGGACCTGCCGGCTCGAGCCGGTCGCCCTCCGGGCGGTGGAGGGCTGGATGGTCGACCGCCGGACCGAGTGGGAGGAGCGGCTCGACCGGCTGGGCGATTTCCTGCAACAAGACCACCACGACGACCAAACCCAGGAGGGCAACACCCCATGATCACCCGATCCGTCCACCACGACACGTTCGCCATCGAGCGCACCTACCCGGCGCCGCCGTCGAAGGTCTTCAAGGCGCTCACCGACCCGGCGGCGAAGGCCCAGTGGTTTCTCGCCCCCGGTGACTGGAAGGCCTCCGACTACCGCTTCGACTGTCGGGTCGGCGGGACCGAGCGCGTCGAGTCGTGCCCGCCGGGAGGGGAGCCGCACATCTACGACGCCGTCTACCACGACCTGCTGGCCGACCGCCGCGTGGTCTTCTCCTACGACATGCGCCTCGGCACGCAGCATCTCTCGGTGTCACTGACGACCATCGAGCTCACCCCTGTGGACGGCGGCACCCTGATGACCTTCACGGAGCAGGGCGCCTTCCTCGACGGCGACCCTGCCAGCGCGACCTCGCGCGTGGAGGGCACCAATTTCCTGCTGGACAACCTGGGACAAGCGCTCGCCGGCTAGGCGACGACCACTCGCCCGAGGGCGGCGATGTCGACCGAACCGTTGTCCTCGGCATAGCGGAGCCCTTGTACGTTGAGCAGGCGGACAGGTTCTCCGGCCAAGGGGAATGGGCCCCAGTGCCACGTGGCCTGGTGCAGCACCAGACAGTCCTGCGGCTGGAGCAGGAAGGCGCGGATCGCCCCGAGGTCCGAGGCATCCGAGAAGACGTAGCCGGGCGGGGCCACGGCGATGATGGCCGGCACGTTGAGCGGCATCAGCGCCTGGGTGTGTGTCTCGTGCCGGAACATCTGCCCGACGATCGCCCCCTCCTCCACGTGGTCGATCTCTTCATAGGTGTGGGCGATGATGTTGAGATGGGGGTCACCCCACGCGTACGCCAGCGTGGACGACCCGTCACGAGGATC
>Ga0302325_10004552_pt1 | contig 31962 bp, 17 predicted proteins | sample Palsa_T0_2_FD_201948 | JGI IMG/M metagenome (GOLD analysis project Ga0302325, IMG submission 201948) | Peat permafrost microbial communities from Stordalen Mire near Abisko, Sweden - Palsa_T0_2 | ecosystem: Environmental > Terrestrial > Soil > Palsa > Peat permafrost | place: Sweden: Abisko... | reverse complement strand
CCGCGCTGCACCGGCAAGCTATCCCTGACCTTTTCAAATTGCTCCGCTGTGATCTCCATTTATAGCAATTATTGCATAGATAGTGTGAACACGCCCTAGAATAAATAAATTAACCCAAAGCAGCGGAGAGTATTCCGGAAGCTGTGTTCAGACGTGGAAGCGGGAATCTCGTGGCAAAAGATGTGTCACCTGTAAAAGTGAAACCAGCGTCGCAGCAGATAATACTCGTTGATCGGCTGGTCATCTCGCAACGCTGGCACTCGGGAATCCTCTGCAACCAGCTTCTCCAAACTTAGTTCTTGTGAAAGGACAAGATCAAACTGCTGTTTGGGAGTTGCTTGTGGACCCCATTCGACGAAATCTGTAGCGGCGGCGGACGGCATTCGCGATGCCAGGATTGAACTGGAAGTTACCGGGATAGGCTCCATGCTTGCCAGAAAATGAATACCGGATCGATAGTAAGAAGGAAAGGCCCGCACGTAAGGAAAGGACTGCATGATTGCTTTGGTCTCAGATACCCTCGTTGCCGTGTCGTTCTCATCGTCCAAATACCACGTTTGAAGAATTCCGTCCTTTCGCAAATGTTTCTTAACGACTTCGTAGAATTCACGAGAGTAAAGCAAGCTGGAACCCGCAGCTTGGGGCGGCGGGGGCGGGTCCACAACTATGACATCGTAAGTTTCGGCTGAACTGTCGAGGAAGCGACGGCCATCGTCCACGACGATCCTTGCCAATGGAGACCTGACAAACTTGGACGCATCGGCGTGGTAGTACGCGAACAGTTGCGGAACACTCGGGATCAAGTCCACTGCCGTGGTTGGGATTCCCCAGGAGAGCATCGAACGGAAGCTGGTTCCCATTCCAAAGCAGATCACAAGACCGTTCTGAGCCGGTCTCGACATGAAGGCAAGCGGCAGGTGGACGATGTACTTGGTAATCGGAGTTAAGACCGTCATGCCAAATCCATTGACCAGTAGCTCTCGCTCAAACCCCTTTCCCGTTGCAATCACAGTGGCGGCGTAGTCTCTTCGGACCTCCCGGACCGCGTACTTGGTCTCGAAGTCGTGGCTCACACGAAAGAGTAGGACTGCGGCAATGGTGGCAAGGGCAAACGTCAGCCTGGGCTTCACTCCAAAGGCAACGCGAGTTGTCTTGGATGGTCTTCTGAACACCGCGAGAGCTGCTATCGCAAACAAAGGCATCGAAAGAAGCATGACTGCCCAGCGTTCCCCGAACCGAGGCAAGAGCCAGAAACCAGCTACAAGGGGCCCGACGATGCAGCCCGCAATATTCACAGCGTAGGCAGTTCCGGCCCGGTCAGGATCGCCGGATGACCACGAGTCCACTAACAATGGTGTGAGAAAGCCTGCCATAGCGCAAAAGAGCACGATGGCCGTGAGGCGAAGGCCTCCAGACTCGAAAATTCCGAGGGGCAGCAGAGGATCAGCGGCGACAACTGGTATCACCGCAAAGAGCGCTAGCAAACTCCATGCTGGAGCGCTCTCGTCGGGTTCGCGGGAGTCGGCCCTGAAACGGTAGTCTTGCGATCCGACCAGGGTGCCGAACAGGTACGCCGCAAGGATCAATGCGAATGTGTAAACGACATTTCCGAGGTAAGGAGTGAACTGGCGTATCCAGACGACTTCCATGCCCATGCTTACCAGTCCGGTTGTGAACAAAAGAAGCAAAATCAAGGTCCGAGGAAGCCCATAAAGACCCGGCTTTGCAGTTGGCCGGGAAACAGACTTCTCAATCGAAGTGGACAGACCACCGAAGAAACTCAGTCTGAAGGCTAATATCGCCAAAATGATGTTCAAACTGCCCGCCACATACAGAGTTCCTTGGAAGCCAAGCAGCTCGATCAAAATGAAAGCTGAAATGAGGGTGCCGAGCAATGCGCCAAGAACATTGGCAATATACAAGTAGCTGAACGAGCGTTCTGACGTACTCCCGGAGGTCTGCCGAATAACTGCCATCAGCAATGGAAATGTTGCTCCCATGAAGGTACACCAGGGCACAAGAGTGATGGCGATCCAGATGCCCGCCAGGAGGTAGTAGCGGGAGGTCTGCCACGCTCCAAAGCTACCCAGGTCTTGCAATAGCAAGCGCCCAAATCTCAACAGTAATGGAACAGCCAGGGAAGAGATTCCGACCATCAATTCCGCTACAGAATAGAAGCGCAGCGTTCGGGTCGAATCATCAGCAAGCATCCGGCGCGTCAATACACCGGCACTCCATGACCCCAAACCTAGCCCGGCCATGAACATCGAAATGACTATGGCGGCAAGGGCCGTGGTTACTCCGAAGCTTGCCAGTGCAAGACGAAGCCAAACCAACTCGTAAAGCAAGCCGCAAAACCCTGAGACCACAAAGAATCCAAAGCACCAAAACAATGTTGATTGTGATTTGTCAGCTTTGGGTGTATTCGATTGGCTCTGCCTTTGCGAAGCGGGCATGTTTGTCCTCACATTTGCGATGTATCCCGTGATTGGCCTCAAAGTTGTGGCCATTGTATGGTATTGCGCGCGACGGGAGTGCTCCCAATGACACCGGAGGTACACTCCTTGCTGTCGAAGCCCTGGAAGGCTTTGGGATACCCCTCCCGAGGTTGGGTGTTCCCTACCGGCTCTAAGAGCGGTCATTTAGAGGTGCAAACCGCGAAGCGACAGCACGGAGCCGCTCTGGAGAGTTCCAAGGTCTCTGCGTTCGTGCCCTACACACTGCGGCACACCACCCTAACCCGACTGGCTAAAGCAGCGGGCGGAGACGTATTCGCCCTTGCGAAAATTGCTGGACACAGCAGCATTGTCGTCAGCCAGAAGTATGTACATCCTGAAGCCGAAACGATTGACGAGGTGCTCTCTCGACTGAGTTCAATGGGCACATCGAAAGGTAAACAGGTAGGCACAAAATCTGGGCACAGTCCAGCATCGGTTTCGAGTGCGACCATCTAAGTTATTGATTTGATGGAGCCGAAGACCGGAATTGAACCGGTGACCTACTGATTACGAATCAGTTGCTCTACCAACTGAGCTACTTCGGCGTGATCCAAAGGTAATTTTACAGGGATGGATGGCGGGCGTAAAGCCGTTGGGCATAGTTCGCCGAAACTTGTGGAGTTGGGATAGCCCGTGGCCAGGAGGGTCCAAAAATGGAAATGACCGCCCGAATTCAGGCGGCCATTTCCTCAGGGAGAATAGTTCCAACGGAGGCAAGGCCATCAGAACTTTCTGGCTGCATAGTAGGTGCGGGTAACGGCGGTGTCAAGGCAAAATCCTCCTGGAAATAAGTGGAGGTATATCAGTTACTTACAAGAAGGCATTTCACCGCGGCCAGGGCAAAGCATTCTCCTTGTATTCGCCTTTTGTTTTCTGGATTCTGCCCTGTTGAGGCCGGTTTTGTTCGGGTTTCGTACCAGTTTTCCACAGGAATTGGGCGTTCAACCAGTTGGTCCGTCGCTCAAATCGATCCGTATGAACTCCTCGTCAAATACCGAGGACATGGGCTTGCCACGTAGATGGCGATAGAGGGCACGGCCACCGCCAAGGAAAAGCGCCAGCAGGACCGCAGCGACAAACATGACAACAACCAGCGTGATAATGGCTACGATCAGTTTCGCCGTTTTCTGGATTTCGTTGTTCTGCTGGCCGGGGAGGGCTGAGATGTTTGCCTCATAGTGAACGCTCTGGAGCAGCTTGTGGGCTTCGTCGGCGATCGGGTCTCCGCTGACGACAGCGACCAGCGGACCGCTGCGGCGAACTTCGAGCGCCGTTGGGTTGGAGTCCTGCAACGGCTTGGTGAAGGGGTGCTGGGGGCTATTGCCGGCCTTGAGGTAGGCAGCAATGGCCTTTTCCTGCGCCTCGGCCATCTGCGGCGTGGGATAGTTGATGATCGTCAACGTGGCAGGGCCGGATTGAAGCTTGTAGCCGGCCGTGGCCGTCTCCGCGCCACGGTCGAAGCCGACCAGGCCCGGCGGCAGCACGCCCTCCAGATTCGCGGCGCCAGTCGGTCCGGCATACCCGGCAGGCCCGAGTGCGTAGTGGGTGCTCTGGCCGTCCATATCCTTCTGTGGCAGGCTGGCCAGGATGGGCGGCGCCAGGGACTTGTTGCCCGCCGGAAGCGGAATAGCAGAGGCAAGTTCGCGCAGTTCAGAACCCGACATAGCCGAGATATGCGAGAACTGGGCGTCGACGACGACGTTCCCGATCCAAAAGAGGACGCGATTGTTGTCGGAGGCCGCACCGGTCCCGACCTGCTCCCTGGGCCAGCCGGACTGGCGGTAAAAGGAGTATGCGCCGTAGGCTCCGCTGGCGTCGACGAAGCGGAGCGCGCGGATTTTGAGCGTGTCGCTGTCGCGGGTGTAGTCGCTCAGCAGGGCGTCGGTGAGGCCGTATTCCTTGAGTGCTGCCGCATTGGCCGGGTCGGCCTGAGCCGCATCGGTCACCTTTTGAGGTGAGGAGGCAGATTGCCAACCGGCGAAGGAAACCGGCAGAAGCAAAGTTGCGAGCTTGGGCGCCGGACTTGCCTGGGATTTTGACCCTGGCTTAGCAGCCTTCACGCCCGGTTCGGGAGAATGCACGACGCTGGTGGACACCTGGGCGGTAAGCGAGACTGCAAGAAGGCTGGCGGCGACTGTGAGCGGGACTGAGATACGGTATTTGCGCATACTTCTGACTCTCAGCCTATACCGCGTGGGTGCGCGATGCCAGTTGCAGCCGGAAGTGCCGGGCGTGGTTGGTTTCAGCAGAGACAGCTTCGGCATACCTGATTGTTTAGACACCGCGCTCAGATTTTGCGGCTATCGATGTGCTCAGCTGCGGTGTCGGCGATGAACTGGCTGCCGAAGACGCGGAAATCCTTGACATCGTGGAGGTCGAAAGCTGGTGCCGAGCCGCGCGGGACGCGAACGCGGAAGAAGTCTGCTCCTTCGATGCCTTTGAGCCAAAACCCAGCTCGCGCATCGGGAGACTCGGTCGCGATTTCGATATTGCTCATCTCCAGATTGCGAATATGGCGCAGGAAGAAGCCAGTCGCCGGAAGCGGGCCGAACATGGGCGGATCAGGGTACTTGGTTTCGTTCTCCGGAGGGTCGAGCGCGGCTAGCTCCGCGGCCCCTCCGCCTATCTGGTGAAGATAGACGTCGCTGATCTTGACATCTTCGATGGGGTAGCCTGGGACGCCGCTTAGGATGGCCGGGAGTTGAGCCGCTCCAGAGCTCGAAACGTTGCTGATCAGCAATCGCCGGATGTAGCCAACCTTGGCCTCCTTTGGACCGCGCATCCGCGTGCCGAGGCGAATGAAAAAGGGCGACGTGGCCAGGCCGCGCATCGAGAGATTGGTGATGGTGATGTCTTCGCAGACCGCGCCGTCCTCGGACTCGAGAGCCAGGCCGTTGCAGCCGTCAAAAATGCAGTTCGACACGGCGATGTTGCGGAAGCCACCGTTCGATTCGGTGCCGAATTTGATCCTGCCGGTTCGCGAAACCCTCGGGCCGGGCTGATGTTGTTTCCAGGTTCCGTCGAGGACGCTTCCCAACTGATAGTTGCCGGTGACCAAACAGTTGGTAATGGTGACGTTTTCGGTGATGCGCGGGTAGCCGAGGGCAAAGGAGCTCTTGGGGCAGATGCCGTCGTCCCAGGGAGAATTGACGGTGCAGTTGGAAACATGGACGTTCTTGCAGCAATCGAAATCCATACCGTCGCGATTGGTGTCGATGAGCAGGTTATCGACGGTCAGGTTGTCGACGCCGGTGGCCAGCAGGCCAAACCAGCCGCCTTGCAGGATAGAGAAATCGCGCAGGGTGACGTTGTAGCAGTTCTTGAGGGCAATCGTCTTGTTCCCTACCCCAGGTTTGTTGCTGTCGGGCAGTTCCTGTTCCTTGTCCCATCCACGGCTCAGACCTTTACCCCAGATAAGTCCCTGGCCAAGAATCGCTAGATCGTGCAGGCCTTCGCCCCAGATCAGGCTGTTATGCCAGTGGTTATGGCCGTAATCCTGGTATGGCTCCCAGGCCCCTTGCGGTTCGGCGGCGTCATAACCGCCTGAACTCATGCCGTCGTGGGGAGTAGATTCGGCAAGTATCACCGCGCCCTGGTCGAGATAGAGAGTTATATGGCTCTTGATGCGAATGGAATAACTGGCGTAGACGCCGGCGGGAAAGTAAACCGTGCCTCCGCCGGCGGACGCCGCGGCTTCGATGGCGCGATTGATGGCCGGACTGTCGAGTGTCTTGCCGTCGCCCGTGGCTCCAAAATTGCGCACGTTGAAGACAGTGCCGCCGGTCGCGGAGGCCACTGCGCTCCGGGTTGCGTCGGATGATTGAGAGGCCATTGCCGGGACTGCGGCTACAGCGAGACTGCTGCCGGCCCAGGCTACGAGATCGCGGCGATTCAAGGTCTGTATGGGATGCATGGATCTCCTCCGCGCGGCGAGTGGATGAGGTTGATTCGGCTCGAAAACGATCGATCCACTCTAGCGCATAGGGCGGTAGGAGGCGCAAGGCTGGCGATTGCGGAGTTATGATCCCTGCAGGAGGATGAAACGATGGCGAAGGCCAAATTGCTGATGCTGGTGGGTGATTTCGTTGAGGATTACGAGGTGATGGTGCCGTTTCAGGCGTTGCGGATGGTGGGACATACGGTCCACGCCGTTTGTCCGAAGAAAAAGTCCGGCCAATTTGTGAAGACTTCGATTCATGATTTCGAGGGCGACCAGACGTATACCGAGAAGGTGGGTCACAACTTCCAATTGAACGCCACGTTTGCCGAGGTCGACTTCGCGGACTACGACGGGCTGGTCATCTGCGGCGGCCGATCGCCGGAGTATCTGCGGCTGGATGAAAAGGTGCTGGAGATGACGCGTTATTTCTCAACTGCGGACAAGCCGATTGCGGCAATCTGCCACGCTCCGCAATTGTTGGCGGCGGCTGACGTGATTCGCGGCAAGCGGGTGAGCTGCTACCCGGCCACTTCGCCCGAGGTGATCCTGGCTGGCGGAAGCTACGCGGCCGTCGAGATGGATGACGCCGTTGTGGACGGCAAGCTGGTGACCGCGCCGGCGTGGCCCGCGCTTGCGACCTGGATGGCCAAGTTCCACGAGGTCCTGGTGCATCACATGGCGGCAACTTCAAGCCTGATTCACGTGTAGTCCTTCGGGCTGTATTCCGCGACGCCGGGCAGCCATTCCGGTCGGCGGCGCGTCCTATTCAGATGGGCTGCGACCGGGTCGGCGAGCGGGCGAGTCGGGAGCATACGCATGGACGAGACAGAACACGGGCCAGGGACGGGAGCAACGATTCAAAATAAACGAAGATTAAGCCGCGTAAGCCGATGGCTGCTGTGGATTGGCGCTGTGGTGCTAGTCGTATTGCTGGCGGCCGGCGTCACCATCGCCATCCTGCTGCATCGCGCGGAACCGATGCTGCGCGCCAGCATCATCGACACCCTCCAAAAGCGTTTTCAATCGCATGTGGAGTTGGACAGTTTCCACGTTTCGATCATGGATGGCTTTCAGGCCGAGGGAACCGGGTTGCGTATCTGGCTGCCGCGCGAGGCGCTGGACAATCTTTCGGAAGACAGCCTTTCGGAAGACAGCATCACCGGCCCCGCAAAGCCAAGCGCCGCGGGACGGCGAGTTGGGCAAAATGACGCCAAGTCCGGCGAGGTGGATACTTCTCTGCCTGACCAATCGCTCATCGTTTCCGATTGGAAGAGCCAGCCGTGGATTGTGGTGAACAAGATACATTTCCACGCTTCCTGGCGGATCATGCCAGGCGAGCCGATCGTCGTATCGGTGATCCACGTGGAGGGGGTACGTGTTCTGCTGCCTCCCAAAGCTGACCGGCCGCATGTGTCGCTTTCCGGCGTAAGCAGTGCCCCGGCGGAAACAAGCGCTGAGACAAGCAGCGACGCGCAGAGCGAAGCTGTGCAGGCGTCGGCGCAGCATGCATCGTCCGCGAATTCAGGATCGGGTTCGAGATTCTTCAAGATGCCGCAGGTCGAGGTACAAAGGATCGAATGCCAGGATGCGTTGCTGGTGATCGAGCGCAAGCAGGAGCCAGGCAAGCCTGCCAAGGTTCCGCTGGACTTCGAGTTCAAGAAAGCCACCGTGATCCCTGACGGCAATGGCGGTCCAATGGCCTTTTCCGTGGATATGACCAATGCCAAGCCCATCGGAGATATCCATTCCACGGGACACGCAGGCCCTTGGGCTCCGCGCGACCCTGGCGCGTTGCCGGTGGACGGAGATTACAAGTTCGACCACGCGGATCTGAGCACCATCAAGGGCATCGCCGGCATTCTTTCTTCTACGGGGCATTACTCCGGAACTCTGCGCAAGATTGAGGCGGAAGGCGATACGAAGACTCCGGACTTCCGTCTGGAGCGCGTGAGCAGTTCGTCCGGCGAATCGCTGACAACGCACTTTCACGCGATCGTGGACGGGACCAACGGCGATACATGGCTGCAGCCCGTGGACGCCATGCTTGGCCATACGCACATCGTGGCCAAAGGCAGGGTAGTTCGCGCGGAAGACGCCGATGGGCGGAAGCATGGGCACAACATTGTGCTGGAAGTGGCCATCGATCGCGGTCGAATCGAGGACATCCTCCATATTTCAGCAACACAGGAATCGCCGTTCATGACTGGAAACCTGACACTTCAAACACATTTTCATCTGCCTCCGGGGCAGGAGAGCGTTTGGGACAAGCTGCAGTTGGATGGACAGTTTCACTTGAGCCAGGCGCGATTCTCGAGCGACAAGATGCAGGGGCGCATCGAGCAGTTGAGCATGCGCGGACAGGGGAAGCCTAAAGAAGTGAAGACCATCGACCCGACGACTGTGCTCTCCGAGATGCAGGGGCATTTCAAACTTGGAGGTGGCACGCTGCAACTGCCCGATCTCGATTACCACGTACCTGGAGCGGATATTGTGGTGCATGGAAACTACGGGTTACAGGCCGGTACGCTCGATTTTGAAGGAGATGCGAAGTTAGACGCCACGATTTCTCAGATCGTGGGCGGCTGGAAAGGCTTGCTGCTGAAGCCGGCTGACCGCTATCTGCGTAAGAATGGCGCCGGTACAGATGTGCCGATTCGCGTCTCGGGCACCCGCAGCGCACCGGAGTTCGGGGTGGAGTTTGACCGGCTGGGGAAGAAGGACAAGCCCGCGCAAGCAGGAGATCCGGATTAGACGATAGTTGCGAAACCGGCCTTTTTAGATCCATTGGCACAACCGGCATAAAGGCCGGGCGAATCCCACGAACCGGTCGCGCCAACGGGCCAAACAAATCAATATACAAGACAGGTGCAAATGGATTAGTTTGACCAAGTCATACCGTTGCCAAAAGAGCGAGCCGCGGACGACACTCGGAGGAAATTCAGAATGAAACGCACGCGCCGTCACGCGCCGTGCGCTGCACTCCTTGCGGCGGGACTCTCCTCAGTCCTGTCTCTGAGTTTCGCAGCGCCGTTTGGGATGGGTCAAAAGCCCGATCCTACGCCTTCCGCAGTCCACCAAAGCTCTTCAGGAAGCCTGGAGAACTGGTGGAAAAATGCCGTGATCTACGAGATCTATCCCCGCAGTTTCCAGGACTCGAACGGAGACGGTATAGGCGATCTCAACGGGATCGCCTCGCGCCTGGATTACCTGCAAAAGCTGGGCGTGGAAGCGATCTGGCTTTCGCCCATCTATCCCTCGCCGCAGGTGGATTTCGGCTACGACATCTCCGACTACGAAGGCATCGATCCCCAATACGGAACCATGGCTGACTTTGACCGGCTGATGGCTGAGGCAAAGAAACGCAACATCCGCGTGGTGATGGACATGGTGATGAACCATTCCTCGGACAAACACCCGTGGTTTCTCGAATCGCGCAGTTCGCGCGACAATCCCAAGCGCAACTGGTATGTGTGGAAGGATGGCAAGGGCGAGACGGCGAACGATAAGGGTCAGCCGCCGAACAACTGGCAGTCCGACTTTGGCCACTCGGCGTGGGAGTGGGACGCGAAGACGCGGCAGTATTACTACCACAAGTTCTACATTCAGCAGCCGGACTTCAACTGGAACAATCCGGCAGTAGCGAAGGCCTTTGACGACATCCTGAAATTTTGGATGAACAAAGGAGTAGCCGGTTTTCGCTTCGACGCCATCACCACTCTCTTCGAGGATCCGAACTGGATCGACGACAAGGAGTTGCTGGACAAGGACGGCAAAACCTCCCTTAATAACTATGGCGACGTTGCGCTCGACGATGCGCGGACCAACAACCTGCCTGAAGTCCATCCGGTGATGGTGCACGTCCGCAAGGTCGAAGACAGCGAGAATGCGAAGGTCTTTCCAGGCCGCAGAATCATGATCGGCGAAACCTATGTGCCGACCATCAACGACCTGCTGCGCATGTACGGAACGAAAGAGAAGCCGGAGTTCGAGCTGCCGATGGATACGCAGGTGGGATTCATCAACAAGCTCGATGTGGCAACCTTCCGCAGCAAGCTGAATGACGTGGAAACGAAGATCGAAGGCAATACTCCAATGCTGGTCTTCGACAACCACGACAACGCGCGCATCGACGCCCGCTATGGCGACGGAGTGCACGACACCGATATCACGCGGGTGATTTCAACCATTCTGTTTGCGAGCAGAGGCGCGGCGCTGTTCTACTACGGAGCCGAGGTTGGGATGAAAACCACTCCTCCGACGCGCAAAGAGGACGTCAAAGACCCGGTGGGCCTGACCGGCTGGCCGAAGGATAAGGGCCGCGATGGCGAGCGCACTCCCATGCAGTGGGATGACTCAACTTATGCCGGATTTTCGACGGCCAAGCCATGGCTTCCTGTGCCTCCGAACAAAGACTCGATCAATGTGAAGGCGGAAGAGGCCGATCCGAATTCCCTGCTGAATTGGTATGAGGCGCTGATTCGGCTGAAGAAGACGAATCTGGCCTTTGAAAGCGGCTCGAATGTAATGCTGGATACGGACAACACCAAGGTGTTGAGCTGGCTGCGCAAGGGACCTGGAAAAGCAGCCGTAGTAGTGGCCGCCAACTTCACCGCCGAACCGCAGACTGTGAGTCTCACCGCTCAATCTGCGGGCGTGACAGGTACGAAGTTGAAAACGCTGCTCGAGACCCCTGGAGCTGCCGAACCAGCGAATATCGACAAGATCGAGCTACCGGCATTTGGCGTGTATATCGGCGAAGTCGAGTAGAAGCTGGACATCCGAGCTCGGAGCGAATTCGCGATCAATCTGACGGATGCGCCCAGGATTTATGGGCGATTGGATTGCGGATTCGCTCCAGCGAATCACCAGGTTTTCTTGATCAGCGTATCGACGGCGAAGCCCCCGTTCTGGTCGCGCGTTGCGCTGATGGCGACCCGCGGCGAAACCTGATACTGGCCCTGAATTGTCTGACTCTCATTAGCCACGTCGCTGGTGAAGGTAACAAACAGATTGCTCGTCACTCGCTGTTGAATCGTGATGTTTGCACCGGTCCCCTGGTTGCTGCCGCTGGTCAACACCGGATTGATCGAGAGCTGCGAGATACCGGCAATCTTCGAGATTCGGCTTGTAACCTGGCTGCTGACCTGCGAAGCGACCAGAGACTGAGCCGCCTGGTTGGTAGTAGTAGTGGCGTTGGCATTGGCTTCGGTTGTCTCACCAAAGGCCAGCAGGTTGATGATGTCGGCCGACGGCAATGCGGGATTGGAACTGTAGTTGGTCCGCAGCTGATCGATGGGGCCATTGAACCGCAGAAAGACATCGTATTGCTGAATGGTTGTCTTGAGCGACAGGTTCACCACCGGCTCTGTCTCCGAGGGATTGACGAATGCGATCGTTCCTCCATCGAGAAGATAGCGGTCGCCGTTCAGGATGATGTCTCCGCTGTTCAAATTCACGCGGCCAAGGATGACGGGACTCGATGCGGTGCCTCGCACCTGAAGATTTGCCGATCCATCCACGCTAAGCGCTCGGCTCACCAGGCTGACATCGTTGCTCGAACGCACCGCTAGATTAAGTTGAAGGTTCTGACCAAATCCAGGCGTAGGCGGCGTCTCAACGCCGCCTGAAAACTGACTGATGAAGCTGTTGAGATCGAAGGCCGAAGTGAACGAAATATCGGAGAGATTGACTGAGCCTCCCAGCACCGCGGAATCCGTCGTCCCCGCAAGCCGAAGGTTCGCATTCAGGCTTTCGCGCACTCCCTGCGGATAGAGCATGCGAATATCGTGAGCGGCCACGCCAATGTCGAATTGAATGCTCGGCTGCAAGGCGACTCCACCCTGCGCGGTGAGCGATCCCCCACCTACCGTGCCCTCAAACTTGGTAATGTTGAGGCGATCCTTGGTGAACGTCAACACGCCGTTCCCGTGCTGCAGGCCTATCGGTAGATCGCCGCTTGCAAACGCCGCGTCCACGATATTGATCTGACCGCCGAAGTCGGAACCACCTGCGGCGCCAGTCGAATTCACATTGAATTTCAGTTCTCCCGAAGTTTTTACATCGGGGTCGAAAAGCTGCGCCAGTTGCAGGTTGACCGTTCCCAGCAGCATCAGCGACACGGGCGTGTTTTCCGCGGCAATGCCTGCGATGGGAATGGAACCCTGCACCTGCAGGTCCGTGTCCGTTCCATGGATGGTGGCACGTTGGATCGCAACCACGCCATTCTTGTAGTCGACATGAATGGGGCTAGCAGCGGCGAGTTGAACCGTCTTGCCATAAGCCATCTGGAGCATCGGAATGCTGACATGAGCTTCGATCAGGTTCTTATTCTTGAGCGGTCCATGCAAGATCGCGTGCACTTCTGTCTGTCCATCTATATTCGCGGCCTGCTCCGGGAGATAAGCAGCCAGTAATGGCGCAAACGGAATAGCCTGCGTGTCCAGCGTTGCGTCGGCAAGATAGTCTCCGGTGAGGTTGACCTTTGCCTTCGCTTGAATATTTGTATTCACCGCGGATGTCGTCAGGGTTGCGTTCGCCACGCGATCTGCCACATCCATCTGCAGCTTGAGCGCGGTGATGGTTTGGCTCTGAACGACGAGTTGCGGGATCTGAAGTGTGGCGTCCAGTTGTGGATTGTCAAACGAACCCTGTCCGCTTGCATGCACCGATAGCTCTCCGGTTGCATCGACATTTCTTGCTTTCAAAGCCTGCAGTTGATCGAGCTTGATACCCGCCGCAGTCACCTCTCCGGCAAAGGTTCTTTGCCTGGGTTGAACAGTCACCTTGCCTTGCACATTTCCAGCGGGCAGTTGCACCTCAAGATCGGCATGAGCCTCATCGCCGGTTCCCGCGAAGGAAAGCTTGGCCGAGCGAATCGGCTGATCGTACGCAACAACTGGATCAAGCGAGATGCTTCCATTCCCAGCGGGACTCAACTCAGTGCCATGTACATTGAAGTTGGCAGCCAAGGTTCCGCTTACGGGCAACGGTTGCCCCGCAAGTTTTGCGAGGTCGGCTACATCCAATTGAGATGCATCTACTTCGACTTGAACCGGGCTTGTGTTGCTGAAGGACCACTTGGTCAGCTCGGTGCTGACGTTGAACCTGATGTGACCACGCGTCGCCGGTTCCAGGTCGCCATGCTGCAGACTCACCAGCGATGGACTCGCATCCACGCTGGTCCGCAGAACCTTCCACTCGCTTCCGTTGACGTGAACATTGGAGGCGAGGAATTGTCCCGTCAGATGAGGTGCTGAAGTAGACCCCTGAACGGTGCCTTGAAACGACGCCGTACCAGCCAGACCGAGTGGCTGCAAGGGCTGGCCCTGAGATGCAGTGCGAAATAAGTCGGCGACGGCTTCCACTTCGCGAAGATCGTCGGCCTGGAGGCGGATGGCAAGACTCGACCGGTTGCTCACCACGCCGTTCATGGTCAAGCTCGTCTGTGGCATACGAACGTAGCTGTCCTTGAGCGCGATCTGCTGATTGCCGGCCGTGTAGGTCCCGTGAATTGCGCTGTCAATAGAAATGGCCGAAACACCCGCCTGGCTCGCGTTGCTGTTCTTTGCCGTTGTAACGGCTGCCGCACCCATCACACGTCCGTTGATAGTCGCATCGGCATGGGCCGTCAGATCGTTGAATGTCTTTCCCCATGTAGCAGCGAGTTGCGCATTCAGCGCACCCTCCAGCCCGACATTGCGTGTTGCCGGCGATGACCCGGTCAATCGTTTAAGATCCGCGAGCGAGACGCCTCGCAAATTGGCGTTCACTTTGGAATGCGAATCGCCGACAATATTGGTCATCGTTCCGAAGCCGGTAAGTTGGCCGCCCAGCAGATTCAATTTCAGGTCGTGAAGAGTGACATCCCCGTTCGCGAGAGAATAGTGCGCCAATAGGTTGGTGATCTGAGTGCGCACAGACGCCGACTTCACATTCAACTGCCGGCTGCTCAAATCACCGTTCAGCATCAGCGATTCAAGCGGTGAACGGTTCGCACTCTGTTGATAATGCAGCGAGCCCGTCGCGCGAACTTGCCCTGTCGGTATCGACGGACTGTTCAGTATTTGCCCCGCCTGCATTCCATCGACCGTCGCATCATAGTGCGCATCCACATTGGGGCTGGAGTAGTTCTGCACGGTCGCATTCAGCGATATCTGAGACGGACCGGCAGACAGCTTTGCTTCGGTAAGATGGAATGTTGTCGGCGTAACATCGAAGACCGCTTCGAGACTATGGGAAAGAGGCTTGAAGGAACCTGAGACGATCCTTCCATCCGAGTACGCAAGCCGCCCGGAATACTCCTGCAGCAGACTATTGAACGCAGCCTTGAATTCTACATCGCGCAGATCGGCAGCGAGCGCACTTTGCCGGTTGTTATAATAGACCTCTCCTCGATCGAGTAAAGCGTGACGAATGGCCAGATCGAACAGGCTGGTGTTGCCGCTGCTCGCGCCTCCGCTCTTGAATGTGGGAAGATTCGAAACTCCATGAGCATCGACAAAGATGTGAACAACGGGCCGATCGATTTGAAAACTGTCGAGATACCATTTGAGGCGCAGTATCGACACCACTTGTACGCCAGCCTCCGCATGATCGACCTGAAGCAGCGGCGTGTCTGTGTAGGGAGCGGCGCCATCGACCGTAAGGCCATAAAGATCGAGACTGAGATGCGAGAGATTCAACGCGAAATTCTGCAGCGTGACTCGAACGCCGAGGCTTTCGCTCGCCTGCCTCTCTGCGCTTCTCAGCACATAGTCATGGAAACGCTGATTATGCAGCAGAATTGTAATGGTCATCCCCGCAAGCAAGAGGACCACTACGGCTGCGCCGGCGATCCAAGCAGCAATTCGCAACGCAAAACGGCGGCGCTTTTTAGGTAGCTTCAGAGCATCTTCCGAATCGTTGTTCATAGGCGCCTCGATCAAAATGCTTGCCCGATGCTGATGAAGTATTGCGTGGCGTTGACTCCGGGAACAGGGTTGAGGTTGCGGCCTAGATCGATTCGAACCGGTCCCACAGGCGTTGCGTAGCGCAGACCAAGGCCGACGTTATTCGAATAGAGCGAGCTAAAGTCGTGAAACCCGATAATGGGAAACACATTGCCTCCATCGTAGAAAGGAACCAGGCTCAAACCCTTCTTGAAGGAAAGAGGAATTCGAGCTTCCGCGTTGATCAAGAGCAATTCATTGCCTCCGCTGGGGACCTGAATGAAGCTGCAATCTGTACTCGAACCACTGCTGCAGACTTGAACGGGCCGTTGCGGTCCGGCGCCATCCAAGGGGAACCCGCGCAGCGTATTTCCACCGCCGGTAAAGAACGCCTCGCTGATTGGAACGCGGCTGTTCTCAAGGGGTTGAGCCAAGCCGATGCGCACGCTATTGGCCAGCACAATGCTATGAGAGATCGTCTTGTAATAGGCAGCTTGCCCGGTCATTTTTACAAAGCTCACACTCGAACCCAGCTTGGATGGGTTGAAGTCCAGTTCAATCGAACGCAGAATCCCTTTGTGTTCATCGAGGACATTGTCGCGCGTGTCGCGCGTCAGATTGGCAGCCAGTGTCGAAAGCCGAACATGCTGATCCTCAGGCAATACCAGACCTGGAATTACGATGCGCGTGAGATCCGTCTTGCTGAAGCTGTAACGAAAGAAGAGCGTTGTAGCCTTGGCCTTATCCAACGCTCGCTGAATTTGGAAACTGCCAAGCTCCTGTTGCGACGAGTAGACCGGATTCTCCTCATCGCGTTCGGCCGAAAACGAGGTCGTTGCCCTCCAGGGAGACCAGCGAAAATGAGGGGCAATGAAGTAAACCGCGGCACGCTGATCGAGCCGCCCGGCGAACCCTGTGAAGGAGAGCGAGTCTCCATTTCCATTGACATTGTTGCGCGTGAATTGAAAGGTTCCGCGGGGTCCATAAAACGTTTGTTGGCTGGTGGTGAAATTAGCCGGTAATCCAACCGGTGGCAGTCCTGGAACTGCGACGGTTCCACTAGGCACGCTTCCACCGCGGTTGATCGCTTCAAAGCCAAAACCGTAGGTCATCTGGTTGCGTTGCGCCTCGTGGACTTTGATCAGCACGTCTTCCTTTTTCTGCGTCGTGATCTGCTGCTTGGGGTCGACCTCCGCCCAGTCGAAGACGCCGGTGTTGTCGTAGAGTTTGCTTTCCGCGGTCAGCAACTCCGTTTCCGTGAGCGGTGATCCGGGATGGATCGAAGAAACATCTTGGTCGATCAAGCGTTGCTGCGTATGAGCGCGCCCCAGTGTTACTAGGTCTCCGGCAAAGACTTGTGGACCTTCGTAGATGCGATAGATCACGTCGATATGGTGAGGGTCGGCCTTGGAAACCACAGTTGCCGTCTGGCGAAAGCTCGAAGTCAAGTATCCGGCCTTCAAATAGTTCGCAACGATCATGGCGCGATCCGCTTCAACGAGTGCCTGCGAATACGGTTTGCCCGCGCCAAGCTTTAATCCTTCCGGTGCAAATTTGGATTCCGGAAAAGTGTCGGCTCCTTCGATTTGCAGAGAGTTCACAATATCCCTCGGTCCCTCTTTCACCTGAAAGGCAACCTTGATATCGCCATCGCGGTTATCTACGGTCGAAACCACTTGTGCGCTGCTGAAGCCTTGCGATTGATACACAGCCTGAAGATTTTTTACACTGGCGCGCACGAGTTTCTCGCTGAAATTTCCCGGAGAGAAAAAGCGCCTTTTTTGTACGCTGATGTGAGACGTCAAATCCGATGATGCAATCTGTGCATTGCCCGATAACTTGACCTCAGTCACCTTGTGCTTTTTCTCTTTCACAATCCGATAGGCGATCGTATCGCCGGTCTCCTGCTGGTTGAATTGCGCGTTGACCGTAACATCGAAAAATCCCTTGGCTTGAAAATAGGAGACGAGCGCCTGCCGGCCCTCCTCAACCGATTCGTCATCAACACCAACTCCCTGGTACACAGGCAGCAGCGACTTGCGTGTCCAGCTAAAGAGATGAGCGCCTTCCACCTGGACATGCGTGAGTGGACCCGCTTTCACATCGAAATGAATATCCGCGCGATTGGTATCCGCATGATATTCAGCTCCCTCCAATTTCACTTGCGCAGCTAGCAGTCCCTGCTTCTCCAACCGGCCTTGTATATATTTCATCGCTCTGGAAATTGTCGAATGATGATAGGTCTTTCCCGGACGAATCGCCGCGCCATGCACGCGCGCCAACAGAGACTGAAGGTCTTTGTCCAACTTGGCCCTCTCGTCGGGTGCAGCACTTGCAATCAGGATATTTCCGAATTTCGCGCGGTGATTTAACGTGACATGAAAGAGAACGTTGGCCAGTCCGCGCTGTGCATCGACCTTCGTCTCCGGCTGCACTTCCACCTGGAAATAACCCTCCTGCCGGAAAAACCTGAGAAGCTTCTGCCGGTCCTGAGCGATATCCTCCGCGCTGTACGGCGCCTGCGAGGCATAGTTTGATGCCTGCACGAGCTGTGAATAAGGAAAACGCTCCGCGCCAGGAAACTGGAATATCCCGAAGTAGACGGCAGGCTCAAGGATCATCAGGACGCGAACCCCATTGGCCTCTGGATCGACCTGCAGTTGCACCTCCTCGGCTTTCCCGCTCGACTTCAACGCAGCTAGAGTCTGCTCAACCTTTTCCCGCGAAAAAGGCTCTCCCGCATGTTGCACAAAGAGCGAGGAAAATTGAGCCGTCGACGAATCCGGCCGTCCCGCGATTTCGACTGCTGTAACATTCTGCCCTTCATAGGAGGAAAGGATTTGCACCGTCGCCGTCGAGGTTTTCGGTGTCTGATCCGCAGTCGGCTTGGCGCTCTGCGCGACCGCTTGCATGCAGGCCAGTCCTGTAATGCAAATGAAACAGGCAAAAGCGAAAGTGCGGCGTAGATATGCAGAAATCCAGCCGTTGATTCTGACTTGCGCAAATATATTGGACGGGTATAAACCCAATGTCATCTCATGTGAGATGCACCGGCGGTGAGATCGGTTTGACGACCTGGCACAAAGAGTATTAACCATATTCCAACTAATTCAGGACGGCCGTACCGCGACACTGTGGGCGGCTTGGCTTGTTGAATTTGAGGGTCTGGGCGACCCATCTGCACCGCTACGCATCCATCACCAAAGAACGACCGCGCAGAAACAAGTCAAGGCGGTTCCTATCGAAAGAGATCCCACACTCGCGAAACACGTTGCGATTCGCCAGGAGTACATCTGGGCGTTCGTTTCCCGGTCGCCGCTGCGTTCGCTCTGGAATCTTCAGGGCATTTCCATCGGCGTCGTGGCCCGTCGTACATGGAACTCCATTCTCGCAGACCGGCTCTTCGGCCGAGCTGCAGAACTCGGGTTCTATTTCCTCTTCGCTCTCTTTCCCACTCTTTTCAGCGCCAGTTCCCTCCTCGGTCTCGCCGCACGTTCAGCCGACAGATTTTACGACAGTATCCTCGGCTATCTCGCGCTCGTCATTCCTACCACCGCCCTCGGCGCTGTGCTTGAAACCTTTAACGAGACCACCGCCGCGGCAACCTCCGGCAGGTTGACCTTTAGCCTCATCGCAGCGATATGGTCGGCATCCGTCGGCCTCTCTGCCGTACAGGACGCTCTCAATGCCGTCTACAAGGTGCAGGACACTCGCTCCTATCTGAAAGCACGCATCTATGCCATTGGACTCACAATCCTTCTCACCGTAATCGTCACGTTGATCTTGAGCGCCATGCTCGGTGGGGATTTTGTAGCCACTGTTGCGCATCAGAGCATACACAATCGCTTCGTGAAGACGATGGCCGGGGCCTTCGCACGGCTCATAGGCTGGACAATCGCTACAGCCCTGCTCGCCCTTTCCTTCGCGGTGATTTACTACTGGGCTCCCGATGTGAAGGCTCGCCGCTGGCGCTGGCTTACACCTGGAGGAGCATTCGGAATCCTGGGCTGGCTGCTGGCCTCTCTGGGCCTTCGCATCTATCTGCATTTCTTCAACAGCTACTCCATAACCTATGGCTCCCTAGGAGCGGTCATCATTCTGCTCACATGGTTCTACATTACCGGCCTGATGCTGCTGGTGGGAGCAGAGATCAACAGTGAGATCGAAGCGGCTGCTGCCCAGAAGCAGTTGACTGAGAACCCTCTACAATAACCTTCCATCGAACCGGCGACATAACTTTCCATCGGCGGGAAGAACATCAGAAATGGCGTATGGCATCGTCCGTGCCTGTGATTGGAGTAACAGGCGGCGAAACGATGGAGCGGTCGACGTGGCTTTCTAGCGACCGGCTGACAAGTTCGCGCGAGCCAAGCCCCACTGCGAGTGCGAGTGTGAGCACGATGCCGCCAAAGAGAATGCCAAAAGCCAGCTCGACGATGTTGCCGCCGATTTGAAGATGGTCGAGAATCATCGCAGCCGTAAGCACCAGAACCAGCCACTTGACCCCCAGTGACAGAAACCGCGCGTATTGCAGTTGCGCGTTGACAGCTCCGATAAGCACAGTTCGCGCCAGGAATCGGGCGATGATGTTGCCGGCAAAGAGCAGCAGGATAGCGCCGACTGCGTGAGTGAGATACGGAAGCAGCGAGATGGGAAGCGTTGCGGCCGTGGCATAGGATGCGTCGAATGCAGAGACGCCGATGACCAGGCCAAGCAGCACACAGGCCCAGAAGGAAATCCGCGCGGCTAGCGCCGTCGGAGAGCTTGTGGGCGCCCAGGCAGTCTCGCCACGCTCGCGGGCCAGCCGGTCATCGAACTTGACCCACGTCAGAATGCGCCGCAGCAGCGCGGAAATTGCCATGCCTACCAGAGCAAACAAGACCAGGGCAATAAAGAAAGCGAGGATACCTGGCAGAATCGCGATCAGCAACGAAAGAACGCGATAGATAGATTGAAAGAGTGCGTCGGACATGTGGTGCCACATCGACCCGCTATCGGTCAATGCTGGCTGCGCATTCGTGTAGGTATCGGTCTGCATCATGGTGGCGAAGAGGTATCGCATGAGACTTACTCCTTCCATTGAGTCCTGCGCTGCTTGCCTGCAAAGACTCATGGGTTGAGACGTCAAGGGTTAAAGCGATCTGGCCAGCGCCAGCGCGAGACCAGATAGGGTTTATCAGCCTCGAATGCTGCTGCGACCATCTCGATATGGCGCTCGGGATCGGTGCCGGAGGCGAGGATGTTGATGTGGCTCGCGGCCCAAGCGAGGTAAAGCGGAATCAACGCGCCGAGTAAATGTCCGCGGTTGATGGTGCGAAGCCGGTAAGCGAGCAGGAAGTCGAAGACGATGCGAGCCCATAGGTTATCCGGCATGTGAAACGTTGCCAGATCGAGGACCGAGAGCCGTTTAAGTCCAAGCAGAGAGTTCGGTGGCAGAACAAGCGACCAGATCTCGCGCAGGTTGGTATACGCGAGACGAAAGCCCTCAACCATCGGCGCGATATCGGCGGCCGCATCCGTCGAAGGCGTAGAGCGGACGGAATTTCGAGCAGGCGGCAAAGGACGAGAACGCTGCCAGAACGCTGCCTTGACATCGACATCGGCAAAGAGAGAACCGGTAACCAGGCTGAGTATCGTGTTGAAATCGGATTCGGTAGGTTGAGGTAGAGTGCGTGGGCCGACGTCGAACTCGTCGATGGAAAATCCGGCAACCGCTGCCTCGTGAGTTGGCCAAATCAGCGCTTCACTCTGGTTGAGCGCGGTGTAGCGCTGGCCCGCGGCAGCCAGACGCTCAGCCATGCGCAGTGAGAGCCCTAAATCGATAGCCAGGGGAAACCGAGCCCGGCAGGCAAACAATGCTCGGGTTAGTGGATAGAGGATCGCAGAGTTCACCAGCCCGGCGCGCGGAGGTAAATCGTAATAGGGAACAGCAAGGTCGGTAGAAGAAGCAAGCACGGCGCCTGCAAGGTCGTGCAGACCCGCCACAGCCAGGGACGCAGACTCCGGACCAAGCATGAGGATGGCGCGCGTTTGGTTCTTCTCGGCAAGTTGATACACGTTGACGAAGTCAGCCGCCGTAAGAACCCAGGAGGCTTTCGTTGCAGGAGCGGAAATGACCTGGAGTGTGGGATAGGCATCGCTTGCATATTCATCCGGTGTAGCGATCAGCAAGCCTTCCGTCGGGAACGAAGCGGCCAGTTGGACGAGATTCGAGAGAATGCTTTCGAGTTGCTCCGGCGCCATGGAAGCCAGCGATACGAGCAAGCTCGCAGCCGGTTGAACAGGCCGTGAGGCGGATTCCGGACTAATATCTGCAGTCGCCATCCTTGCGCTTTCGTGAGCCTCATGCCAGGCTTTTCAGTGCTTTCGCCGATAGCCGGCAGGCATTTACAAAACCCGGTGCTTCTACAACGTTAAGATGCCAGCCAGCGGAATGCGAAGCCATGCCGGCCGATTGTTGAGTTCATAAAGCAATTCGTAAAGCGCCTTTTCGAGCAGGTACGCTGTGAGCAGCGATTGACACTGCTGCGGCGAAGGCAGGAGATCGGAATTAGAGCGGATAGTTTCGCGATAGGCTCGCAGAAACTCCGCGGAAACAGAATTCTGCCAGAGAGTAGCCCACGCAACAAGGCTCCCGGAATCCGCAGTGTGAGCGCCTTCGCGGTCCGCATTGAGAAATTGATCGAGGCCTGCGTAGGCAGCGTAAGAAAACGAGCGGATCATGCCGGCTACATCTTTCAGCGGCGACTGTTTCTGGCGGCGTTCTGTGAGCGGGCGCGCCGGCTCGCCTTCAAAGTCAAGCAGAACGAAGTCGCCGGTTCCAGTCTCCGGCTCCGTCGGTCCCCCGTCAACGCGAAGAGTCTGGCCCAGGTGATAATCGCCGTGGATACGGATGCGCAGGCCGGCCGGCGTAGAAGCCGTAATGGCATGGGCGCGTGCGAAGAGATTGATGCGCTGCGAAAGCAGCAGACCGGCATCGTCGGCAGTGAAGTCCTTGAGAGTCGAGAGCTTGGTCTTGAGTGCTTCCAGAGTGGAAGTAATTTGCGCATCGATGCGGCGCGCGTCGTTGTTAAGATCGTCGAGCGTCAGAGGTTCAGCGGCAAAGGCCGGATCGCCGGTAGGCGTAGCCAAAGCGAGGTGCATTTCGGCGGTGCGGCGGCCAAGTAACGCCGCTGCTTCGAGCGACGGTCCAGCATGTTCCAGAGCTTCGCGAAGCAATTCACGTTCGTTGAGGAAGCTGGGCAGGACAGACTCAGGGGGAGCAGGAAGACCCGCGATCGAAGCGAAGAAACCGGTGAGTTGATCGAGAAACCACTTCCAGCCATCACCCTGGTTTGCGACCAATCCTTGCAGCATCGCAATGGTCGTCTTTTCCCCATTGGGCGAGGTCAAGCTGATCTCGCCAAGAAAGGGTGCAATCCGCGGAAAGTGCGCGACCTCGGTCAAGAAACGTCCGATCTCAACATCTGGATTCTCTCCCGGCTGAAGGCGTCTGAACAGCTTCAAGATGAGCTGTTCGCCATAAAGGATAGACGTGTTGGATTGCTCCGCGGAACCGATTCGCGCAGGCAGATGCTGGTGAAGAGCAAGATCCTTCAAAGCAGTGGAAGCGCGGGCATCGAGACTGCCTCCGCGTAGAAGCGGCGCGCCCGCATCGTCGGACTCGTGCCGCTCGCCTTCCTTCGTTCGCGTAGCGCCTGGCGCGGCTTCGCCGGGCTGAGCGCTGAGCGGCGCGGGAGAGTTTGTTCCTTCGGCAAGAGATGTGCTCACTTGATTCCCGGCAGGATGCGCGGCAGACAGTCCAAGATGAGCGTCGCGCTCAATCAGCGTAAGCAGCGCCTGGCGAAGACCTTCGCGAGTCGTGGCGTCGTGAAGAACTACCGGACCGTCGGGAGTAGAGAGGGACGTGACAACACTCAAAGGAAAGTTAGTCGTGAGCTCATCCACATCGGCGCCGCTGCTGAAGGCAAGCGGAATCTGGTAGGTATCCAGCAAGCCATCTGTATAGGCAATCTGCAGGAAGAACAACGCCGGTGGCAAAGAACCCCTCGCTGAAGGATCGCCAGCAGAAGTTGAGATGTCGGCCGTAATGTTCGCGGGAAGCTCTACCCAGTCCAGCACGCGAACCGACTGAATCGTGCGCGACTTGGCCCCAAACCAGCGTTGGCGAGGCAGCCAGTTCGGAAGTGTGGATTCGAGCACTGCGAGACCATGGCCCTCAAGCAGTCCCGGCCAACCCGTCGAGCGTAGATCGAGAAACGTCGCGTCGTTCGCGGCCATCTCTCCGGCCGCGCCGGCAGCATCGATCCCATAAGCCCCATTGACCTGCTCATCGGGCAATGCCTCCTGCAACGGCGCCGCCTTCGCGCTGGCCGGCTGCAGTTCCAGCCAGAGAAACGAATAGGGCGCCAGCGTGAACGCATACGGAGTTTCACTGATTGGAGGAAACGGTACATAACCCAGCATCTCGACCGGCTCAAGTCCCGCGTGATCGGCAAGATCGAGCGAGACAGGCTGCGCAAAGCGGCTGAGATTGGCCACGCAGAGCACAGTCTCATGCGAGCCGTCGCCGCGATCTAGATCGCGCAAATAAGCAAGTATCTTCCGGTTCGCAGGATTCAGGAACTTGAGACTTCCACGGCCAAAGACCTGGAACAGCTTGCGCAAAGCGATCATGTTGCGAGTCCAGTGCAACAGACTCGACTGATCGCTGAGCTGAGCTTCCACATTGATTACCTGGTAGCCATAGATTGGGTCCATGACCACCGGAAAATAGAGCCGCGCAGGATCGCATTTCGAAAAACCCGCATTGCGATCCGAGTTCCACTGCATAGGAGTGCGAACCCCGTTGCGGTCGCCGAGATAGATATTGTCGCCCATGCCCAGCTCATCGCCATAGTAGAGAATCGGCGTGCCTGGGAAGCTGAGCAGCAGCGAATTCAGCAGTTCGATGCGTCTCCGGTTATTGTCTACCAAGGGGGCAAGACGGCGGCGGATGCCGACGTTGATCCTCATGCGCGGATCGGCCGAGTACGCCAGATACATGTAATCGCGCTCGTCGTCCGTGACCATCTCCAGCGTGAGCTCATCGTGATTGCGCAGAAACAATCCCCACTGGCAGTTATCGGGAATGGCCGGTGTCTGCGCCATAATGTCGGTAATCGGCAATCGGTCTTCCTGGCGCAGCGCCATATAGATGCGCGGCATAAGCGGAAAGTGAAAGGCCATGTGGCATTCATCGCCATCGCCGAAATAGGGCCGCACATCGGCAGGCCATTGATTGGCCTCCGCCAGCACCAGGCGATTGGCGTAATCGGCGTCGATGGCCGAACGAATAGCCTTGATGGCCTTGTGCGTCTCGGGCAAATTCTCGCACGAGGTTCCATCGCGTTCGACCAGATACGGGATAGCGTCCATGCGCATTGCATCCACGCCCATGTCGAGCCAGAAGCGCATCGCCTTCAGCACCTCTTCGATCACTGCTGGATTGTCGAAGTTAAGGTCGGGCTGATGCGAAAAAAAGCGATGCCAGTAATAGGCTTTCGCGGTCTCATCCCATGTCCAGTTGGACTTTTCCGTGTCGGTGAAGATGATGCGAGCGTCTTTGTAGAGCTGATCGCTGTCCGACCAGACATACATCTCCCGCGCCGGAGAGCCCGTCGGCGCAAGCCGCGCGGCTTTGAACCACGGATGCTGATCGCTGGTGTGATTGATGACCAGCTCGATCATGACCTGCATGTTGCGCTGGTGCGCCGCGTCGAGAAACGCCCGGAAATCATTCAGCGTTCCATACGATGGGTTCACATCCACATAGTTCGCAATGTCATAGCCATCGTCGCGCAAAGGCGAAGGGAAAAACGGCAGAAGCCAAATGCAAGTGACGCCAAGGTCTTGCAGATAGTCGAGCCGCGAGAGCAGACCTGGAAAGTCTCCGATGCCATCGTTGTTCGAGTCGGCAAAAGCGCGCACATGGAGCTCATAGATGATCGCGTCTTTGTACCATAGAGGATCTGTCGTGCTGGCCAGCTTCTTCACTCTTCAGGTCTCCTCGACGCGAACAATACGGAAGATGTGCGCCGGCTGAGAATCTGGCTTCAGCGCCACATAATTGCGGTTTCCATGCCAGGGATATCGTGCTCCGGTTAAAAGGTCTTCGACGAGGAATTCCCGATCGCTCGCTAAGCCGAGACGCTCTAGATCGAGATCGACCCATCCCGCCTGCTCATGGAATGGATCGAGATTGACCGCAACCAGAATCGTGTTCTCGAAGCGGGGCGTGGACTTGGAGTAGCAAAGCAGGCTCGCGTTCTCTGCCGCGTGGAAGTGCAGCGACAGGTTGCTTTGCAATGCGGGGTTGTCGCGGCGAATCCGGTTGAGCGAAGTAATCAGCGGCACCAGAGAGCGTGGAGCGTTGCGGTCCCATTGACGAATCGCATATTTCTCGCTGTCCATATACTCTTCCGACTCGGTCCTTCCCACAGCAGGCTTCGCGGGAACATTTTCGCACAGTTCGTAAGCCGGCCCGTAAATACCGTAGTTCGCGCCCAGAGTCGCAGCCAGAATTACACGCTGCACGAACGCAGGGCGGCCACCCTCCTGCAGCGATTTGTGCAGAATATCGGGCGTGTTTGGCCATAGGTTAGGCTGAAAGAAATCGCTGACGGGCGGCCGCGTAATCTCTTCGAGGTAGCTTTGCAATTCAGCCTTCGTATTACGCCACGTGAAGTAGGTATAAGACTGAGTGAACCCGCCCTTGGCCAGTGCATACATCACGTGCGGCCGCGTAAACGCCTCGGCAAGAAAGAGAGTGTCGGGATACTTGCCATGCAATTCTCCAAGACACCACTCCCAGAAGGGCAACGCTTTGGTGTGCGGATTGTCGACGCGAAAGACGCGCACACCGCGCTGGATCCAGAACTCAAAGACCGAGTAAAGCTCGTCCCACAGGCCGCGCCAGTCCGCCGATTCGAAGTTCAGCGGATAGATGTCCTGATACTTCTTGGGAGGATTCTCGGCATACTGAATCGACCCGTCGGGCCGGATCACGAACCAATCAGGATGTTCCGTAACCCACGGGTGATCGGGCGAACATTGGAACGCAATATCCAGCGCGATCTCCATACCATGCGCCGCAGTTGATGCAACCAGGCGGTCGAAATCTGCAAAGCTTCCGAGCTCAGGGTGAATCGACTTGTGCCCACCATCGTTCCCTTTGATTTCCGCAACATCGGCAGACTTATCGCCGATTGCCCAAGGACTGCCAGGGTCGCCCGGCTCGGCGTGAATGGCATTGTTGCGCCCCTTGCGAAAGGCCCGGCCGATGGGATGGATGGGCGGCAGATAAAGAATATCGAAACCCATTGCGGCGATTTCCGGAAGCTGCCGCTCCACGTCGCTAAAACTTCCGTGCCGGTCAGGAACGGAAGACGCTGAACGCGGAAAAAGCTCGTACCAGGCAGAGAATCGCGCCCGTTCACGGTCCACTCGAAGGGGTAGCTCGATCTCCAAGCGTGTTGCGTGGGTGAGATCCGGATAGCGCAACACCAGGGATTGGATCTCAGGCGTAATCGGATTGTCGTAGGATGCAGCCTCTTGGTCGGCCAAAGCGGTGAGCGACTTCGCAACCTCGATAAGCCGTTTGGCGTCTGTGCCGCGCGCTCTTCTGGCTGCCTCCTGGATCAGAATCGCGCCGGAGCGAAGTGCAAGCGGAATGTTCTGCGATTCTGCGCCAGACTTGGCGTCTTCCTCGCCGAACTGCGCCGCCAGACGCTTCTCGAAATCGCTTGCCCAGGTGTCGAAGTGATCGATCCAACCCTCAATGGTAAAGCTCCATGCGCCCAGCTTATCGACCAGGAAGGAACCTGTCCAAAGATCGTTCGGAGTGGCCGTCATCGGCAAAGAGCGCCAGCGCCGCTCTGAATTGTGCCGATAGAGCAACCGCGCTGCCAGATGATCGTGGCCATCTGCAAAAATGGTCGCGGTGACCCGTACCTCGTCTCCGGCGATGCGGCAGACTGGATGCCGGCCGCCATCGATCTGCGGAGCGACTTCTTCGATGGCGACGCGATTGCGGCCGTGAGCTGGTTTCATGCCGTCCATCTCTCGAACGCAATTCGCGTCCTGGCAAATCGTCCCGGGGCAAAAAGCCGGGGCGCAAGCATCCAAAGATCGAAGATCGCGGAAAGGTCTGAAGCCATAGAGATAGAGATGCAGGAATGCGGCGCCGGGGTTACTCGCAGGGCCGAAAGGATTGTAATCGTCTTCCCTTCGAGTCGCCCTTCCTATCGGCATCCTTTGGTCACATTGATTATGAACAGCTTTGGCTCTATATTTATCAAGGATTTGCCCACAATCGTGGGATCTGTTTTTTGAAATGGGCACGGGTCCGATCTCTACCCCAAGCATGAAGTCAACAACGTAACGCCGTGCAACATCCTTTGAATCAAGCACTGGAACGAAGCGCGTGCTTGAATCGAGACTCCAGCGAGCCGCGAATGCTCTTACCGGGAGGGCGCCATCAAAGCACGAATGCGATTGGGCGATCTGCTGATCCAGGCCAACCTGGTTACCGCAGAAAATGTGGCAAACGCGCTCGAACTTCAAGCCGACCGCGGAGGCCGGCTGGGCGACCATCTAGTCTCTTCCGGAGCCATCACACAGGCAGCGCTGGACACCTTTCTTCATCGCATCCCGGCTGAGCCCGCCAATATTGCGGCAACCAAGATCGACTCGACCGACCTCCTGAGCCTGTTGATGAAGGTAATGTACGTCGACAATCTGGAAACTGTCCGCCAGTTCATCGACGCCATCAAGCTCCCCTATACCATCGTCGCCGACCTCATCCGCATGGCCGTCGAGCGGCATCTGGTGCATACTCTCGGAACGCGCGATTCCGCCAGTCCGCTGGACATGCGGTATTCGTTCACCGACGGCGGACGGCGTTGGGTGCTCGACGCCATCAAGCAAGTAGGCTATGCCGGACCGGCTCCGGTCACCATCGAAGAGTTCAATCATCAGGTCAATCTGCAAAAGATCACCAACGAACTCATCACCTTCGAGCGCATACGGAGCGCGGTCGGCGAACTGACCTTCGAAGACCGGATCATCGAGCAAAGCGGCCCTGCCTTGAACTCAGGCCGGGCCATGCTCCTCTACGGTCCGCCGGGCAACGGCAAAACCTCCGTCGCGCTCAGCTTCGCCAGCGTCTTCACCGACGTCATCTATGTGCCCTACGCGGTCTTCGTCGAGGGCCAGATCATGCGTGTCTTCGACCCCAGCCTTCATATCCAACTGGGCGCCGAGACCGAGAGCCAGGAAGGCCGGATCTCCTTCGTGCGCCGCGAAGAATACGACGCACGCTGGGTCCCCTGCCGCAGGCCTTTCGTCATCACCGGCGGCGAACTGACGCTGGAGATGCTCGATCTGCGGTACGACCCCGCGAACAATCTCTACGAGGCTCCTCTGCATGTGAAGGCCCTGGGCGGATGCTTCGTCATCGACGACTTCGGCCGTCAGCTGGTAAGCCCGACCAATCTGCTCAACCGCTGGATCGTGCCCCTGGAAAGCCGCGTCGATTACCTCAAACTGCACACCGGCAAGAGCTTCACTATCCCCTTCGAAGAGATGGTGATCTTCTCCACCAACCTCGATCCGGAAGACCTGATGGATCCCGCATTTCTGCGCCGCCTACCTTACAAGATCGAGGTTGCCGGACCCAGCGTTGAATTGTTCAAACGCATCTTTGAGAAAGAGTGCGAGCGGCAGGGTCTCACTCTCCCAGAAGACATCTTCGACACCATCGTGCGCAAACTCATCGAAGAGAAGGGCCTCCAGCTCGCTGCCTATCAGCCCAGGTTTATTGTCGATCAGGTTGTCGCAACCTGCCGCTTCATGCGTCAGCCTCCACACTTCGAGCCGCGCTTCATCGACTATGCGATCGACAACCTTAAAGTGCGCCGTCAAGGCTCCCCCAAACCCAGCCCGTCCCAGGATCGGTGATCAGTTAGTAAGGATCATTGGCTACCGGAGCGTAGCTCTCGCCGAACTTGTTCTTATGGTGATTCATCACGTTCCCGCTCGTTTCAAGAGAAATCGCGCCAAGGTTCACGTTTTGCGGGCCGATCTCGACATTGCGGCTAAGTGCGTCGAGATGATCGAGGGGGACATTCTCTGCCCAGACATGCAGCCGATAGCTGCCCGGCGGAACATCGTGCAATAGGATGCTTCCATCGCGAGTTGAAGTCGCATAATAAGGTGTGCTCAATGTGACGATGACCGCCCCCATCTCGGGGTGAATATTGCAGAAGATATAAGAAACTCCATCGCGGTCAAATTGCACGGTGCGTTGCGTATGCGCTTCGTACAAGCCCAGATCGAAGCGCTTGCCATTGAAGAGCGAAAACACGTTATGAAAGAAGGGATCGAGATTGGGGAAGTCAACGCTGCTTCCCGTCGGAACCACCAGGATATGCGGAATGAACTGCTTGTCCTTCTGCATCAGCGTGTAGTGCTGAGTCGTGCGGGGCGCCGGCGACAGCGCACCGTTGAAATTGGGTGTAAGCCAGACCACCACACCGGCGTTGAAAGCGTGCTTCGACGAGGCGGGCTCATGCGCGTGCGCCAATTCAACGTGAACCGAAACATCCGAAGCTTGAGCCCGTCCGAGTGCAACGAAAAGACCGCAGAGAACCATCGCTCCCGTTCGCAAGATGGTAGTCGGTGATCTCATACTCTCCTTTTGGGCGATGTTCAGCGGCTGAATAATGGATGCGCGCGTTGTGTCTGTCAAAACTGGAAGCCAGCCGTAACGGTGAAGATATTGGCGATACTAGCCGGTCCATCATAGAGCCAACTCTGCAATCGGCGATATTCGGGGGAAAAAATCAGATACGTCTTGGGGCGAAAGATGAGATTTCCAACGGTTGAACTATTGCGCGTATTGAGTTCCAGAGGATTTGTCGCAGTAGACAGAATCAACCCGTCAAAGCTGTTGGTCAGAGCATCGTCGATACCCCATGTAACATTGGCTTCTACAGTCGGACTGAAGCGGAGCTTCGCCTGGCTCCAGCCGCCAACGGCGTCCACGCCAGAGATGCGGCTGAGCCCTGTAGCCATGTCGATGCCCGAAAGAATGTCCTTGTATACACCCCCGCCGAAACCGCCAAGAGCGCGCCCGCGATAAGCCTCGCCGGAGATTTCGACCCGCTTGAAAAGCGGAATTTGCCAATCCGCGGTGACCGCCCAGGAATGAATAGTGGTGCCGGCCTTGTAGAACTGGTCACTCGAATAGGCCCCAACCCCAATGGCCAGCGGATGACGATCCCCAACGGAACTTCCATTCGCGTGAAACGCAATTCGCCCCTCGTAACCAGGTCTCCGCGAGGCCTCGACCGGCGTATCTAACTGAACCGAGGTATAGGTCGAAGACCCGGGGTCGATGAGACCCGCTTCGAGCGTTAGTCCGTCTTGCTCCGAGAAAGGAATTCGCTGCTCGACACGCAGTTGCGGAGACCACGCCCACAGATTGCCCGAGGCGGAAAGCGCCGGTATAGCCACCGTAGCATAGGAGGTGGGTGAAAGAGGCGTGATCAGCGGCTCGGTGATTCCCACTTGCGCCGTAGTCCGCTCCCAATCCAGGGACGCATCCGCCTCACGCATTCGCGTCAACCCTGTAGGCGAGCTATATCCGTATTCGTTCATCGACAGGCCTCCAAAGAAGTCCACGCTCACCCGCGCCGAGCTGCGTGCGTTCCACACATGCGGGCCCGTCGCATCGAATCCAAGCAAGGTTTGGCGTATGGTTGCCCCCAGACTACCGTGCGACGAGCCCGGAACGCGCGGCAACGCGATCGTCGCAAGATCGGCGTCGTCGACCACTCCGGCATTCGAAAACGCATTGAAAAGTACTAGCCCATTGATGCGCAGAGAATATTTGGAGCTGGTTTCGACCTTGGTCTGCTCATGCTGCTCAATCTCGGCCTGGAGCGCGTCTTGCTGCTCGTGGAGAGCCTTGAGATCGTTGTTCTGCGTGCTTTCGGCGGTCGATGTTTGGACAGCGGCAGATGGATTTTCGGCACTTATGGAAGATGTCGCAGCCTTCAATTTCATCGCATCGAGCTCACCGCGAAGCTGCTGTATCTCGAGCAGGGATTGCTGCAGCGCCTGCTGGGTCTGGCTGAGCGTTGCAGTCACCGCGTTGAGACGCTGCTCGATCTCCTCCATGCGTTGGTCGCCCGGCTTCGACGCGGATTGCACCGGCGCCGCACTCGCCGCGGTTTGCGCGACCAGCGGGGCGCAGGCAAAATCGAAAACAAGCGCACACACCAGCACCAGGAATCGAGCCTGCGCGTCACCGCTACGATTCGAATTGAAACAAGGGCATCGTCTCATGACTGCTCCTATCGCTGCCAGGCCGATCATACGGCCCCGGATGCTATCTTAGCTCCCGGCTTCCTGGCGCTCTTCGACCAGGGCAGGCCCTGCATGCTTGCGGCTGTAGGCCAACAGCCAGGGCTTATTCAGGATCACACAGAAGCTGGTTTTGCCGGCGACGGATTCTTCGAGATAGACTTCGCCTCCATGCTCCTGGGCGATGTGC
>Ga0302325_10004551_pt1 | contig 31988 bp, 31 predicted proteins | sample Palsa_T0_2_FD_201948 | JGI IMG/M metagenome (GOLD analysis project Ga0302325, IMG submission 201948) | Peat permafrost microbial communities from Stordalen Mire near Abisko, Sweden - Palsa_T0_2 | ecosystem: Environmental > Terrestrial > Soil > Palsa > Peat permafrost | place: Sweden: Abisko... | reverse complement strand
GAAGACCTCTTACACCACGATCCGCGAACTCCCGACTGCGTGATTCGAGTTTCTCGCCGATCAACGCCCGCTGTCAGATGTTTTCCGCCGGCTGGAAAACGGTCGGTTTAGACACGGGCTGCTAGGGGTGCGACGCCACTCGCTGCACAGTAACATTCCAAGTGAGCGATTTTGGTGAGCAATTTTGAACCAAGTGAGCAATTTTGAACAGACTGGGAGTCCGCACCGGCCCTATGCTATGCTTCCGGGTTATAGCCTCAAGCGGACGTGCCTGCCTCGCCAGGGCGAACCCTCCGTATTGGTCATGACGTCCGCCTTTGTGCTGTCCCAGCGCGCTGCCGATGCGCCGCGCACCCTGTCTTGCCTGCCCCAGCAGACCCATAAACTTCGGAAAAGGGTCCGATAACGATGTCGCTGCATCTACAGAAAGACGACCTGCGAACGACCGCGGAATTCGAGGGGATAGTCGGCCGTAGCACGCTAATGCGGCGGATGTTCTCGTATATCCGGCGTGCGGCACCGCATTATCGTACGCTGTTGATCACCGGAGAGACCGGGACAGGGAAGGAATTGGCTGCCCGCGCGATCCTCAGGCTCAGCCCGCGCTCTTCAAAGCGCTATGTCGTGCTTAATTGCTCGGCCGTGGTGGAGGCACTGTTTGAGAGCGAGCTGTTCGGCCACGTAAAAGGCTCCTTCACGGGCGCAATCCAAGATAAGCCCGGACTGTTCGAACACGCTGATGGAGGCACGCTGTTCTTGGACGAGATTGGCGATATGCCGCTTTCCACTCAGTCTAAGCTGCTCCGCGTACTACAGAATCAGGAAGTGCAACGCGTGGGAGCGTTAAACTCCCGTAAAGTTGACGTTCACGTCGTGGCCGCCACCAACCGCGACCTTCGCGCAGCAATCGCAGAGAGGCGTTTTCGGGAGGACCTCTACTACCGTCTCTGCATGGTGGAGATTCAGACTCCCCGGCTGGCCGCCTGCATGGATGACCTGCCTTTGCTAGAAGAGCATTTTGTTGCCCGGTTCGCGACACAGTACGGCAAGGAGATCCGGGGGCTGACGCAGCGCGCGCAGATCCAGCTATCACAACATCCGTGGCCAGGAAATGTCCGCGAGTTGGAGAACGTGGTTGGCCACGCTGCGATGATGACGATGACCGACATGATCGATATGCAAGATCTGCCCCCGTACCTGCAAGCTCCCCGATTGGAACAGCTGCGGTCACACGCTGACACCCTCAAGCGGCAAGAACGCCTGCTCATCTTGCAAGCCTTGGAAGAGGCTGGCAGTAATCAGTCTCAGGCAGCTCGTATTTTGGGCATTAGCCGGGATCGACTGCGATACAAACTAAAGAAGTACGATCTTGATCCAGCGGATTCCGCGGCGGGTCTAGCTGCGGGCGCTTGACCCTTCGTGCGTTCAGAATTTCTCACTTCGACCAGTGGCAGGCCATCGATCTGATCTAAAGAGTGAAGGTGGTGTCCTTGCCGGCCAGTAATCGCGTCGCAAACGATTTGTCCGCCGCGAACGCCATCAGAAACATTCCGCCGTGCTCACAAAACCACAGCGGACCCACGAGCATCGTTCCGCCCCAGCAGCCGCACGCGACTTGCATGCCACGCGTCTCCGACGCGACGCCGAGGCCGAGAAAGGCCATTAGTATGACGCCGGTAGAGACCACGGCCCAGCGTAGTGGAAAGAGCAGCAAGATCGCAATCGCGATCTCGCCCCAAGGGATAACCATGGCCAGCGGACGCAGCAACGCGGAACCTTCGGTAATGCCGACCTTGAAATCGACGATCGAGCTCGCCAACACATACCAGGGATTGGTCAGCTTGATCAATCCACCGTACAGAAACGTGATGCTCAGGCCGATGCGCGACCATAACACGATCCGATGGATCGCGCGCTCATCAATGCGGCCTGTGATCCTGGCGGCCGCAGTAAACAGAAGGCCGCCCGCGACCAGCGCTACGACAGTCCATGCAATCCATATTTCCAGTACACTTCGCCACATACCCACTATTCCCCCCAGTTCAGGGCTACTCGATACGGAGAGGCAATTTTCCGCCCATGAGCGGAGTTCATAAGAGTCTTAGAGTTACAGCGAATACTGTCGATTACTGGGTCACATGACTCAGGTCCGGCCGGATCGACTTTACCGGTCGATCCATCTGGCGGGGTGGCCGAACAGATCCAGCAGCATTCGAGCCGCCTCCTCGGCGAAAACCGCGGCGGATGGGCTGAGCTTCTCGCCCGTGGCAAAATCGGCAACCGGGATGCGGCACTGAAATGCTAGTCCTTTGAATCTGAATAGCGCCCTGGAAAGGGCCACGATCTCTGAGGGTCTGGAAACGTGTGTCAAAGCTGGAGGCGCCTCTGGCTCCAGTACAGCCTCCAGGCTCAACCTGTCGCAATCGATCGCGGCATCTAGAAAAACCACCAGATTGGCCTCTGCGATTTCGCCGGCCAGTTCGGGCAGAAGCTGCTGCACCGATCGCAGCTGGGCGCCGATATCCGGACCCAGCAGGTCCAGCACGCGGTGCGCCGCGCCATCATCGCCGCGCCAACAGTTTCCGCAGGCGATGAGTAGGGTTCGCATCAGGCGTTTTCTGAAACAGCCGGCCGCGCAATCCGCCGCACCAAGTCTCCGTTCACGGCGAACATTTCGACGACGACAGGCATTTGTCCCAAGGCATGAGTGGAGCAGGAAAGGCACGGATCATAGCAGCGGATGGCCGCTTCCAGCCGATTCAGCTTGCCCTCCTCGAACTCGCCGCTGGCCGAGGGTTCAAGGAAACGCCGAGCGGCCTGGTCTACGGCAAGGTTCATGGCCCGATTGTTCTGCGTCGTGGCAATCAGCAGATTGGCGCGAGTCATCAATCCGTCGGGATCAACCCAGTAATGGTGAAACAAGGTGCCGCGCGGCGCCTCGCAGGATCCCACGCCTTCCCGCCGGTTCAGCGAGGCATGGGCTTGAAGTGTTTCTCCGAACAAATCCGGGTGGGCCATCAACTCTTCGATGCGCTCCACGCAATGCAGCATTTCGATCAAACGCGCCAAATGGTAATGGAAGGATTCGCACACTGCGCCCTGGCCGCGCTGTTTGAATTCGCGCAACTCACGGTCGGCGCGCGGAGTCCCCGCAAAGGCCGCGACATTGAGCCGGGCCAGCGGTCCCACACGATAGTGGCCTTGGGGATAACCGAAGGGTAGATAGTAAGGAAACTTGACGAACGAAAAATCTTCGCTGGCCTCGCCGAGATAGGTGGCGTAGCGCTTGGGATCGAGATTCTCAGCGATGGAGTTGCCCCGGCCGTCCACGATCCGAATCAGTCCATCGTAGTATTCCAAACCGCCGTGCGAGTTCACCGTCCCCAGAAACAGCGATGGAAAGTTCCCCAGGAACTCGATTTCCGGACGGAAGGAATCGAGCACGCGTTTCCCGCGCTCCAACGCCAGTGAGACCGAGTCCATAGCTTCCGGAATCCAGCTCAGAATCTCGTCCCGCTGGGCGAAGGTGAAGCGCCGCTGGACGCCTCCGGGTCCGCTCCAGCCGGGATGAATCTTCTTGCCGCCCACCAGCTCTATCACCCTTTGCCCGAATTGGCGTAAGCGGATTCCGCGCCGCAGAAAATCCGCGTCGTGCTGGAGCAATCCGAAGATGTTACGCTCTGCCGGCGGCGCGTCCATCCCTAACAACAGATCCGGCGAGGACAAATGGAAAAAACTCAAGGCGTGAGACTGCAGAATCTGGGCGTAGTTCATGAGTCTGCGCTGCTGTTCCGCAGCCGGCGGGATCTGGACGCCTAACAGCATGTCTCCCGCTTTCGAACTGGCGAGTACGTGGCTGACCGGACAGATTCCGCAAACTCGCGACATCAACCCCGGCATCTCCTGAAACGGCCGGCCTTCGCACAGTTTCTCGAACCCTCGAAATTCCGTGACATGGAAGCGGGCGGACTCGACCTGGCCTGCGTCGTCGAGTTGAATGGAAATCTTGGCGTGCCCTTCGATTCGCGTCACCGGCTGGATCAGGACGGTCCTGCTCATGATCCGAATTTCGTTTTCCCGTCGTCAGGCGCGCGGCCAGCCACCAAATCCGATAAGAAAGCGTAGATTGCATCCGGGGCGGGAGGGCAGCCGGGCAGGAAATGATCGACACGCACCGCGTCCTGGATGCGCAGGACCCGATCGAGCAGCCTGGGCACAATTCCATTGCCGTCCACATAACCATCCACGGTGGGCACGCCGTTAATTACGGTCGAGTTTTCCCGGTACGCGCGGTTCAGTACATCCTCCACCGAAAACAGATTCCGAAGGGCGGTGACATTGCCTGTCACAGCGCAGTCCCCAAAAGCGATCAGGATTTTGCTGCGCTTGCGAATCAACCGTATTTCGCGCAAGTGATCTTCGTTCGCTACAGCTCCTTCCACCAGTGTGATATCCACCTCTTCTGGAAACTCCTTGATGTCGGCAATCGGCGAATAACACACATCCACCAGGCCAGCGAGATCGATCAGCCTCTCGTCCAGATCCAAGAAAGACATATGGCATCCCGAACACCCTCCCAGCCACGCGGTCGCGAGTCTGGGTTTCAGGCAATCCATAACTTCTCCTCACGCGCCGTGGTGATGTACTTGAGAAAGCTCCGGTCCTTGCGCATTTCCGCTACCGTCTTGCCCTTCAGGAATAACGCCCCGGTGGGACACACTTGTACACACTTCCCGCAGCTAGTACAGGTATCGGAATCGCCCCAGGGCTCGCCCAGATCCGCAATCACTCTGGAGTCCCGGCCTCGCCCGGCGACGTCCCAAGTGTGCGCACCCTCCACTTCATCGCACACGCGAACGCAGCGGGTGCAGAGGATACAGCGGTTCTGATCCAGGCCGAATCGTTCGTGGCTGACGTCCACCGTCAGATGCGGATACTGCAGCCGCAGCCGGACATGATCCACTCCCAGTTCTGCCGCTAAATCTTGGAGTTCGCAAGCGCCGTTTAATACGCACACTGCGCAGACATGGTTTCGTTCCGCCAGCAGCAGCTCGATAATCAGCTTGCGGTGCGCCTGAAGCCTCGGCGTAGCGGTGCGAACCACCATGTCCTCGGCGACTTTTGTCAGGCAGGCCGGCTGCAACTTCTTCTGCCCTTCCACTTCCACCAGACAGAGCCTGCAAGCGCCCACGTCGGAGAGACCGCCCAGATGGCACAGCCGGGGAATTTTCACACCGCTTTCCCAGGCAGCGGCGAAAATGGTTTGGCCTTCCAGCGCGGTGATCGTCCGGCCGTCTAATTCCAGCGTCCGTACGCTCATGGAGCGCCCTTAGCCTGCATCCGGCAGTGTCCCGCGGGACAACGTTGTTCGTGAACGTGCGCGTCGTATTCTTCGCGAAAGTGATGCAGCGTACTGACCACCGGATTCGGCGCAGCCAGGCCCAATCCGCACAAGCTGGTCTCCTTCAGCAGCCCAGCCAGCTGTTCCAGGATTTCGAAGTCGGACGTCACCCCTTCGCCTCGCGTCATGCGCGCCAGAATGTCGTGCATCTGGACCGTTCCGGCGCGGCACGGAATACATTTCCCGCACGACTCATCCATGCAGAACTGCATGAAGAATCGCGCCAAGTCGACCATGCAGGAGGAACTGTCCAGCACGATCAATCCTCCCGAGCCCATCATCGATCCAATGGCCGTGAGCGAGTCATAGTCCATTGGCAGGTCCAAGTACTGCGCCGGAATGCACCCGCCCGCCGGGCCTCCCGTTTGTGCGGCCTTGAATTGGTGGCCTTCCGGCACGCCTCCGCCCAGCTGGTACAGAATGGTGCGCAAAGGCGTTCCGATGGGCACCTCCACCAGGCCCGTGCGAACAATTCGCCCGGCCAGTGCGAATATCTTCGTTCCCGGACTTGTGGGCGTCCCGATGGAGGCAAACCAATCGCCGCCTTTTTCGAGGATCGTTGGAATATTCGCAAACGTTTCGACGTTATTGATCAGCGTGGGATGTCCCCACAATCCGCTTTCCGGCGGATACGGCGGCCGCGGAACCGGCTGCCCGCGCTTGCCTTCAATCGAAGCCAGCAGCGCCGTTTCCTCACCGCAGACGTAGGCGCCGGCCCCGATGCGAAGATCGATGCGGAAGGAAAAGTGGCCGTCGAACATCTGCCCGTGCAACAGACCTTCGCGTTGCGCTTGCTCCAGAGCGGTTCGAATACGGGCTATGGCCAGCGGCGACTCGCCTCTGGCATAAATGTATCCCTGCTGCGCTCCCACCGCACGTCCGGCGATGGCCATGCCTTCCAGTACCCGGTGCGGATCGCCCTCCAATACGCTGCGATTCATGAACGCTCCGGGATCGCCCTCGTCGGCATTGCACACGACGTACTTGGTGGGCGAACGCTGGCGCGCCACCAGCTCCCATTTGAGTCCCGCTGGATACCCCGCGCCGCCGCGGCCGCGCAAACGGCTCTTCTTCACCTCGGCGATGATCTCCTCCGGAGCCATCTCCGTGGCCGCGCGCAGCAGCGATTGATAGCCTCCTCGGGCCACGTAATCGGCGAATCGTTCCGGATCTGCGTAGCCTGAGTTGCCCAGAATGATGCGCCTTTGTCCGGCAAAAAACGGGTGATCGGGCGGCAGGACTCTAGCGCCGAAATGATTCCAGTCTCCGGCCGCCAGAGCCGTCCCATCCGCCGGCGTCGCATTGGTCAGGATGGCATCCGCAGTCGAGCTCCGGACTAAGGGCCCCTCACAACACAACCCCATGCAGCCCGTCCCGCACACTTCCACCTTTCCACCCCGGCCCTGGTAATCGATCTGTTCCTGAATCGATGCGCGGACGGCGGCAGCGCGTCCGGACAGACATCCGGCCACCGTACAACATAAAATCTGGTCCTCTAGCCCCAGCTGGCGCTCCTGTTCGGCGCGCTGGATTGCATACAGCGAGTCGACGTTCATGCGGAAGGCTGGCCGCCCAGCTGCATCTCCAGTGTTTCAGGCGTAACCCGCGACAGGGCTTCTCCATCGCAGATCACCACCGGCGCCAGGCCGCAGGAACCGACACAGCGCCCAGCTTCCACGGTCCACTCGTTTTCCGGGCATCGCCTTTTCACCAGGGCCATCAACTCCGTACCACCGGCCGCGTAACAGGCGGTTCCCAGGCACACTACCGCAATGTGTTCTCTTACCGGCGCAAAGCGAAACAAATGGTAGAACGTTGCCACTCCCAGAACTTTGCTGGGCGGCAATCTTAATTTATGCGCGATCATGCCCAGCAAGGGTTTGGAAAGATAACCATAGAGCTGTTGTGCGGCGTGCAGCACCTCGATCAGCGCGCTGCCGGAGTATTGGTGCCGGGCCATCACGCGTTCGAGCATTTTCTCTTGTGGCTCAGCGGGAATCATGGAATGGCAAAGTGACTTACGTTTTCAAATACTGCATCACCATTTCCGAATTCTTCGCCTGGTGGAATGAGCTCCAGGCCTCCAGCTGCTCGATCGTCGCATCGACGAGCGGGCCGAGCGCTTCCCGCACTGGCGATGTCAACTCAGTGCTCCACTCATTCGATAGAGGCTGCACACCCAGCAGCACGATTTCCTCGGGCAATTCTCCCAACAGTTCGAGGGCGACCATCAGGTCCGCGAATCCGAGCTGATGGACGCTGGCCTTCCCGGGAAGATTCTGAAGGGCCTTCCCTTCAACCCGCACCAGCGTACCCGGCGCTTCCCCGACATCCAACGCGTCGATGACGAGCAGCCGTTGGTATGCCGAGATGTGCGGCAGCAGGCTTAATCCCTGCGTGCCTCCGTCCATGAGGTGGACGTCGGAGGGGACACGCGGCTCCAGTGTCAAACTTTGGATCGCGTGAACTCCTAGTCCATCGTCGGAATGGACCAGATTGCCCAAGCCGAGCACCAGCGTCTTGGTTTGTTGGTTCGTCATCTTTGAATTACTTGTGCGAATTACTTGCGCGCGGATGCGGCGTCCTTTTCCATCTCATCTTCGATCTCCTCCACCGGGATTACTTTATAACCGATGAAAATGCTATCCATCAGGCCGCGCGTCTCAACCCGTGAGACCAGCAAGCTCAGATACACGTGAAGGATCCCAAAAGCAACGAACACGTACATCAGGAAGAAGTGAATCAGACGCAGGTTTTGCAGGCTGATGATGCGCGGAATCCATCCGACCAGGAACCGCAGAAAGGCGTTGTCTAGAAGGCGCTGATACATCACCAGGCCGGTGAGGATCTCCACCAGGACCAGCGCGTAGATGCCGACATAGGAGAGCGCTGCCATCTGATTGTGGCCGATTTTCGATACCGGCGTTGGCCGCAGGAAGGCGTAAAACCTGGTTACCTCCCACATTTCTCGAAACCGGTCTTTGCTCAAGGGTATGAACTGCCTCCATCCCACCCATTTATTGCCGCCAAAGAAGAGATATACGCGCAACAGAAACAGCGCCAGAAAGATCATCCCGAAGACTTCATGGACAAAGCGGAACCAGCCCATCAGGAATGGATGCTGGGTTTGTCCAATGATGTACGGGTCATGGATGTAGTAGCCGGTGACCGAGAGGACGGCGATCGAAATGACGATCCCCCAGTGAACCAGGCGCAGGGGATACTGCCACACGTAGAGGGGCGCGACGGGCCCGAATGAACCTGGATAAATTCGTTCAGCCTGCATAGACCTAACCCGCCTTGAGAACCGAATAGTCGCGACCTTGGGCGTCGATGACATGCACGGCGCATGCAATACACGGATCGAAGGAATGAATGGTGCGCAGTATTTCGAGAGGCCGGTTTGGATCGGCCACCGGCGTGTTGATCAGCGACGCCTCGTAAGCTCCGCGCTGGCCCTGAGCGTCTCGCGGTCCCGCGTTCCAGGTGGTAGGAACGACAGCCTGGTAGTTCTTGATAGCCTTACCTTCGATCTCCACCCAATGGCCGAGAGAGCCTCGCGGCGCTTCGTGCCATCCGAATCCGCGGCTGCTTGCGGGCCAACTTCCGGGGTCCCACTTGGTGGTATTGCAGATCGCCACTTTGCCGTGCGCCAGGTTGGAGTCCAGGTCGTCCACCCACCGCTCCAGTTGGGCAGCCATCAATTGAGTTTCGATAGCGCGCGCAGCGATGCGTCCGAGCGTCGAGAACAAAACCGAGGGCGGAGCGCTGAAATGCTTGAGCACAGCGTCGACCGCCGCTTTGATGTCCTTTTGTCCAGCGGCGTAGCCCACCACCATGCGAGCCAACGGTCCCACTTCCATGGGCAGGCCCTGATAGCGGGGCGACTTCAACCACGAGTATTTTTTGTCGACATCGAGAAGCTCATAAGGCGGTTTGGGCCCGGAGTACTTGGGATTGGTCTCGCCATCATAGGGATACTTCGGTTTGTCTCCGTCCGAGTATTCGTACCAGGCGTGGCTGACAGACTCAGTGATCTGGGTGGGGTCCACGGGATGAACCTTTGCCAGATCGCGGCCCAAAACGATTCCTCTCGGGAACAAGAATGCATCCGCGCTCGTTTGGTCGCCCGACGGATAATCGCCGTAAGAGAGGAAATTGCCAACGCCTTCGCCGCGCGTGAACCAGTCTTTGTAAAACCCGGCGACGGCGAGCACGTCGGGAATATAGACCTGCTCAACAAATTTCTTGGCTCCGCGCACCAAATCCCGGAGGAATCCGATCCGCTCCGGATTGATGACTGCGAACGGCTCGTTGGGATCCATGGCGGTTGCCATTCCGCCCACGAGAAACGTCTGTGGATGCGGATTCTTTCCACCCAGAACCGCGTGCAGCCGGATGAAGTCCCTCTGCCAGGTGAGTGCTTCCAGATAATGCGCCACGGCCAGCAGGTTGGCTTCAGGCGGCAAGTTATAGGCCGGATGTCCCCAATAACCGCTGGTGAAGAGGCTGAGCTGGCCGCTATCGACCAAGGCCTTCACTCGATTCTGCACGCCTTTGAAGTAAACGGCGCTCGATTTTTCGTAATCCGATATCGACTGCGCCAGTTGCGATGTTTTCGCCGGATCGGCTTTGAGAGCCAGAGTCACGTCCACCCAATCGAGCGCGTGCAGATGATAGAAGTGAATGACGTGATCCTGCACCAGTTGCGAACCTGCGATCAGGTTTCTCACGATGCGAGCGTTCTCCGGCACTTCAATCTGAAGCGCATTCTCCACGGCCCGGACGCTGGCCAGCGCATGCACCACCGTGCACACTCCGCAAATACGCTGCGCCCAGATCCAAGCCTCGCGCGGATCGCGCTTCTGTAAGATCAATTCGATACCGCGGAACATGGTACCCGCGCTCCAGGCGTCCGATATTTTTCCGCCATCCACCTGGGCTTCGATGCGCAAGTGCCCTTCGATGCGGGTGACAGGATCTACCACAAGGCGTGCCATGTTACTTTCCCTTTCCCGGCGATACCAGTTCATCCTCTGGATGCGCTCCTGCCGGCGGCGGGCCCGGTTTGGGAGCGGGCTTGATCAACTGGATGAGCCCATGCGCAGTGACGCCGGCGACGGTCGCGCCCACCAATCCAAGACCGATCTCGCCCGCGCTTACCTCGACACCGAATCCGGGCACCGAAGGCAGACGGTCATAGAACGGCGACATGGTGTCCCAGAAACGCGGAGAAGCGCAGGCGATGCAGCCATGGCCGGCGCGGATGGGCCAACTGGTATGGTCGTTCCATCCCACCACGGGGCAGTTGAACGTCGCCGCCGGTCCTTTGCAACCCATCTTATAAAGACACCAGCCTTTGCGATGGCCCTCATCGCCCCAATCGACCACGAAACGTCCGGCGTCGTAGTGCGCGCGCCGCTCGCACTGATCGTGGATGATGCGCCCATAAGCGAACAGCGGACGGTTGTATTGATCGAGAGCCGGCAGATCGTTGAAAGTCAAATAGTGAACCAGCGCCGCGGCCGTATTCGCGGGATTGTGAGGACAGCCCGCCATGTTCATGACCTTGATGCCGGGCAACGCCTCGTGGACGCCGAGCGCTCCGGTGGGATTCGGAGCCGAGCGCACCAAGCCGCCGTCGAAAGCACAGGCGCCAACCGCGATGGTGGCAGCGGCGTTGCGGCAGACCTTATCCGCGATATCGAGCGCGTTGCGTCCGCCGATGGTGCAGAAGCCTTCGCCAGTGGGGATCGCGCCCTCCACCACGGCCAGGTACTTGCCTTTGTCTTCGTTCATCACGCGATCGAGCACAGCGTCGGCCTGCTTGCCCGCGCCTGCCATGATCACCTCGTGGTACTCCCAGGAGAGCAGCTCCAGCACGACCTCGGCGACGTCGGGATGGCTGGACCGCAACATCGATTCCGAGCAGCCCGTACAATCCTGAAACTGAAGCCAGAGCAATACCGGCTTTTTCGCCTTCCCGACCGCTTGCACCACCTGCGCGAGATACCGGTCCGGCAGCGCCAGAGTGGCGAGCATGGCACTGCAAAATTTCACCAGCTGCCGGCGGTTGATACCTCTCCGCGCCAGCACTGTGCTTACGTCAGTTTCGGGTGACGAAACGTTAGACAACGGCATGGCCAACCTCCTGGGCCTTCTTAATCTCTATACGGCTGTTGAGCCAGGCGAGCCACTGGTAAAGGCCCACCTCAGTGGTACAGGATGTTTCGATAATCTCGATGTCCGAGTGAATTCGCCTTGCGTTTTCGAGCGCCAGCTTAGGATCGAAGGGGACATAAGGGAGCAGGTCCACCTTGTTCAAGACCATGAGCTGCGCTTTGCGAAAGATGCCGGGATACTTCAGCGGCTTGTCTTCGCCTTCGGTGACGCTGAGCACGACGATTTTGGCGTCCTCGCCCAGATCGTAACTGGTGGGGCAGACCAAATTGCCGACGTTTTCGATCAGCAGCAGGTCCAGCGGCTCACTATCGTCGAGCCAGCCGGCGGCGTGATTCTCCACCATCCGCGCATCCAGATGGCACGCGCCGGCGGTGGTGATCTGTCGAACGGGATAGCCGTAGCGAGCCAAGCGGCGAGCGTCGTTGTCGGTTTGGATGTCCCCGGTAAGAACCGCAGCGCGCGTTCCTGAGGGCAACATTTCCAGAGTCTTTTCGAGCAGCGCGGTTTTACCCGAACCCGGCGAACTGATCAAATTCAGCGCCAGCGTGCCGCTGCCGCGCAATGCGTCACGCAGCCGCGTCGCAATCCGATCGTTCTCGCTCAGAACCTTCTTCTCGATTGCCAACTTCATCCGTCACCTCTTCCAATTCCAGATAGGCGAGCCTTAGCTCGTCGCTTCCAGGACACCAACTGATGTCCAGATCGAGCGGCGCCGCTTCATCCCCCTTCGTCGACACCTCAAAACAAAATCTCAATGATTCGGTATCCACGCCCGCATACTCGCCAATCAGGACTCCGACTTTGGCGGCCCGCTGTCCGGGATAGAGCCGCGCTTCCTTCGAAACGGCCTCCAAAATCGAACTCGCGATGCCCATTTCGTGCATTAACAAATCCTCGGCAACTGCTCACCGGCCAGCATGTCGACTATACGCGTCGATCCGAATGCCGTTCGCATAGTCACCATCCCCGCATTTTCATCTCCAACCGCGCCGCCGACAGTCCCAATGATCGCGGCTTCCGCGCCACACGGATTAAGTCGCATCGCAGCGAGGATCTCGTCCGCCGCTTCCGGCGCCACGATGGCGAGCAACTTCCCTTCGTTGGCAACATATAAAGGATCCAGCCCCAGCAATTCGCAAGCGCCCCGCACTTCCTCTCGCACCGGGATGCTGGTTTCCTCGATCTGGATGCTGACTCGCGATTGCATCGCGATTTCGTTCAGGGCGCTCGATACGCCACCCCGCGTCGGGTCGCGCAAACAGCGGACAACGTTTGAGGCAGGTGACACAGCAAGCATCGTAGCCACCAGATTGTGGAGAGCCGCCGAATCGCTCTGGATCTCAGTCTCGAATTCAAGTCCTTCGCGCTTGGCCAGAATCGCGATACCGTGATCGCCGATGACGCCGCTCAAGATCACGCGGTCGCCCGGCCGGGCTTGGTTGGCCGAAAGATGTACGCCATCAGGCACGATTCCAATTCCGGTAGTGTTGATGAACACACCATCGCCTTTGCCACGCTCCACCACTTTCGTGTCGCCCGTCACGATGGAGACACCCGCGGCGGCCGCCGCTTGCGCCATCGATGAGGCAATGCGGCGCAGCGCTTCGGTGGAAAAGCCTTCTTCCAAAATGAATCCCGCGCTCAAGAACAGCGGACGCGCGCCGCCCATCGCCAGATCGTTGATGGTGCCGTGAACAGCCAGTGATCCGATGTCGCCACCCGGAAAGAACAGCGGCTGAACCACGAACGAGTCCGTGGTGAAAGCCACGCGCGCGCCGCCGATTTCGACGATGGCCTGGTCATCCATCCGGTTGAGTACAGGATTCGAAAACAGCGGGAGGAACACGTCGCGCAAAAGCTCGGCGCTCAATCGACCGCCGCTGCCATGGCCGAGAACGATCCGGTCGCGTTGAGTTAGCGGCGCCGGACAAACAAACGAAGCGGCTTCCGTGACGATCGTTTCAGGCAATAGCTGTGGCATGGCGTCTGTATTGGTAATAGGCGGCGCAGGCGCCCTCGGCCGAAACCATGGGCGCACCGAGCGGCGTCATCGGTGTGCAGCGCTTGCCAAATGCCGGGCAATCCACCGGTTTCTTCAACCCCTGGAGCACCAGTGCGCTGATGCATTCCTTTGGCTCCTCGGCGTGTGAATCCCCCACATCAAAAACGCGTTCTGCGTCGAAGTCAGCGAATTCCTGGCGCAGCTTATAACCACTTTGTGCAATGGGGCCAATGCCGCGCCACTGGCGGTCCGAGACCTCGAACACTTCGCGCAAAATATTTTGCGCCGCTAGGTTGCCTTCCGGATTTACCGATCGGACGTATTGATTTTCTACCTCGGCGCGCCCTTCTTCCAGCTGCGATACGAGCATCGAAATCGATTCCAATAGATCGAGCGGCTCAAATCCGCCAACTACCATCGGCACATGGAATTCCGAGACCAAGTCTTCATACTCGCGATAGCCCATCACGGTACAAACGTGGCCGGGGGCGATGAAACCCTGCACTCGGTTCAAAGGGGAGCTCAAAATCAACCGCATCGCCGGCGGCACCAGGACATGTGAAACAAGCATGGAGAAGTTTCGAAGTCCTTCGCGTTTGGCTTGCCAAACGGCCATACCGTTGGCTGGCGCCGTGGTTTCGAAGCCAACTCCGAAGAAAACCACCTGGCGATTCGGATTCGTGCGCGCGATCTTAACCGCGTCCAGGGGTGAATAGACCACGCGAACGTCGGCGCCGTTGGCTTTGGCTTGGAACAGGTCCGATTCGGAGCCAGGCACCCGCAGCATGTCGCCGTAGGAAGTGAAGATCACGTCAGGAAGCGAGGCAATGCGAATCGCCCGGTCCACCATTTCGAGCGGCGTGACGCAGACCGGGCATCCTGGCCCATGTACCATCTCGATAGCGGGCGGCAGCAGTTCGTCGATGCCGTAGCGCATCAAAGTGTGTGTCTGGCCGCCACAGACTTCCATGAGCACCCAGGGCCGGGTAACTTTGCGCGCTATCTCGCCGGTGACGGCTAGAGCGATTTTGGGGTCTCGATACTCATCGACGTACTTCACGGTGCAAGCCCTTGTTCGGCCAGTGTCGCGAACCCGTTTGGATCCGGCGGCGCGAGCCCTTCTTCGGCTAGAGCGCCGATTTGAGCGAGATATTGATAAGTCCGGTGGGCTTCCTCTTCATCGATGCGCGTCAGGGCAAAACCCACATGGACCAGCAAGAATTCGCCTGGCTCAGCGTCGGGGGTGAATGCCAGATTGACCGTTTTCTTCACGCCGCAGAAATCCACGCGCCCGAGGCGGAACGCAGGGTCGTCGCCCTCGACGCTCAAGAGTCTTCCAGGAACAGCCAGGCACATGCCGATCTCCTAACTTTGTTAAGCGGTTCCTGTAGCAGGTTCCCACCCAGAGGAGGGCGCGGTGGCGCAAATGCAGTTGTAAATCGCGTCCGCAAATGATTCTGGGGGCCTTAGCGATGCGATCGGCTAATTTTCTGGTATTTCAATGACTTCAAGAGGTGCGCGGAATTGCGCGCAGGTGGGTAAATTAACGCAGTTGCTCTGGAATAGCGCAGTTGGCGTTCCTCGGTTACTCACAGTGCGGTCGACAGGAGGGGGAGTTCGCAATATCTCGCAGAACAACTGGGGAATTTGCCCCAGCTATGCACGTAGGTTTACCCACTTTGTTCATCTAACCCAAGGAATGCCAATTCGGAAGTTTGGTGACTAACGTGCCAGCTTGGACGCTTTTCGAAGAAGCAACGGAAAAAATGAGACAGACACGAGTGTATCGATTGTCGAGCGGGAACCGATAAGGACTGCAAATGAAACGGCTTTCTTTGGTAGTACGCATCGCGGCGTCTGCCGCGCTTGTCGCCCTGTGCCTGACGGGTCAGACGAAGAAGCATGAGTATTCCAAGCGCGAAAAGGCATTCTATGCCGATCCGGCCCTGGTTGATTTTGTAAACCCAGGCTTAACGATCACCATCAACTCGGCCAAGATCAGCAGCGCCGGTGTCATTAGCGTGACGTACACTCTCACCGATCCCTCGGGCCTGCCTTTGGATGCGGCCGGAGCGAATACTCCCGGTGCGGTGTCGCTGGCATATGTGGCCGGCTATATCCCCAAGGGCCAGGAACAATATGTGGCGTACACGGTTTCGCAGGCCACCGGCCCGGTGCTGGGCACCATCACCCGTCCGGATTTCGAGTTGGGCAGCCCGGCTACGCAGGTAGCCCCGGGCCAATACCAATACACTTTCACCGCGAAGGCCCCCTCGGGATTTGACCCCACCGTGACGAATACGGTCGCTGTCGCTGGCAACCGTGCTCTCACGTCCTTCAATCTGGGCACCAGCTACGCAGGCGCCACTTTCAACTTCGTCCCAAGCGGCGCGGCGGTTACCGTTACGCGCGATGTCATCCGCACCCAGAGTTGCAACACCTGCCACGACAGTTTGGCCTTCCACGGCGGTTATGCCCAGGGCATGCCGATGTGCGTTCTCTGCCACCAGCCGCAAAATGCCGATCCGACTACCGGCAACAGTCTGGACGCCAAGGTATTCTTTCACAGCCTCCACATGGGTTCATCGTTACCCACTGTGGTTGGCACCAAGACCACGCCTGGCGTTCCTTACGAGATTATCGGCTACATGAATTCTGTGAACAACTTTTCGACGGTGATCGATCCCGCCATGGCCCAGCGTTGCGAAGTTTGCCATAGCCAAACCACCGGCGCGGCACAAGCTAAGGCGTTCCTGTTGGAACCGAGCCGGGCTGCTTGCGGCGCGTGCCACAACGATATCGATTTCGCAACTGGCTTTTCCACTGGTCCGGAGGTCAACCACCCGGGTGGACCCCAGGCCGACGACACGCAGTGCATGAACTGCCACATCCCGCAAGGCGAAATGCCCTTCGATGCGTCCATCATGGGCGCACACGTGGTGCCCACGGACACTGCGGCTACTTACCCTCAGAACCCGGACACGCTGCTGGCCGGCATCAACCTCAAAATTACCAGCGTGACCAATACCTCGGCTGGGCAAACGCCCACAGTCAACTTCACGCTACAGGACAACAAGGGCAACAATATCGCCGTGTCGAGCACTACCAGTGTTAGCTTCACCATGGCCGGACCTACCACCGACTACGGCTACACCAACTTCGGGAGCGGCACCACCGCCACTCCTGGATACGTAACGGAGAGCGTTACGGCGCCGGCTTGCAGTTCCGGCGGCGCATGCTCCTACACGTTCACGCATGCCATTCCGGCAGGGTCCACCGGCACATACACCATAGGCGGCGAGGCCCGCACCACAATGACGGTGCTAGCCGGTACAACCGCTGCGCAAACCGTCGAGTTGGGCGCCATGAACCCGGTGGTCAACTTCTCGGTGGACGGCTCGGCGGTGGCGCCCCGCCGTACCGTGATAGCCGAAGCCAACTGCAACAACTGTCACGTCGCGCTTTCTCTGCACGGAGGTCTGCGCAACAACGTCGAGTATTGCGTGCTGTGTCACAATCCGTCGAATACAGATGCCAGTGCGCGCGCCACGGCAGTGGTTGCGTCCGACAAAGCGCTGCCGCCCCAGGGCATCAATTTCAATCTGCTGGTGCATCGGATTCACGACGGCGTGAATGCCGCAGCCGATGGCGGCGGCCCCAAGAACCCTTATATCGTAGTGGGCTACATGGGTAGCCATAACGATTTCTCCGGCACCCTCTACCCGGCCATGAACGGGGCGGGAGACGCCACCGATCTGCAAAATTGTTCGATGTGCCACGTCAACAGCACGGAACAAAACGACTTGCCGCTGATGGGCAACCTGAATCAAGTCCTCGATCCTCAAGGCTGGATCAATCCGGTATCGCCCATTTCTTCGGCTTGCAGTGGATGCCATGTCTCCAAGCCCGAAGCGGCGCACTTTCTCGCAAATACCGATTCGTTGGGCGAGAGCTGCACCGTCTGCCATGCCGCTGGTGCGCAGTTCGCGGTTGACGCAGTACACGCTCAATAATGTTTGCCAAAAAGCGCTACCATGCCGCCGGCGCTGGCCATGCCATAAACGAAAGGAAATCCTAACGATGACATTGCGCTCAGGCGTCTATATCGTCCCCACCAGCCAGTGGTATATAGAACGGACCGTCTGGTTGATCGCTGGAGTGGTTTTATTAGCAAGCACCGCTCTGGCGTTGTTGATCAGTCCGCTGTGGATCTTGGGAGTCATTGCCACGGGGCTGGTTTCCATCAATGTGGCTTTTACGGGTTTTTGCCCCGTGGGCAGCGTGCTGCGCCTGCTTGGTTTCACTCCGATGCTCGGGTCGGAGACCTCAGGGCGCTGGAACTTATACTTCATGCAGACGGACAAATGGTATCTGGAACGCCGCATCTATCTTGCCGTTGGAATCAACATCTCCGTCGCCTCCGCCCTGATGCTCGCATACAGCGCCTGGTTTAGTCTGTTCACGCTCTTTGTGGGCGGGGCCATGGTGTGGTTCGCCGCGACTGGCTTTTGTGTGATGGCAAATGGGCTCTACTGGCTCGGCGCCGAACCGCGCTTGTCGCCGGAAGCTCTGCCATCAGCTCGCTGCACAGAATGTCCAAAGTCGGGTAATTGTTTGGGCGGACATCCAATCCTGGTGCGGGGGATTTTATCGAGCGCCGACAACGCTCTTTAGTTCACGCGGAATAACGATGCCCCAAATCCCGTGATGACGCAACCGCGCGCTCTCCCGCTCAGCCTATTTTTGGCTGCCCTCGCGCTTCCCTGGGCAGCCGCGCAAACCCTTCCGGCGGGCTACGCCGGCTCGGATACTTGCAAGACCTGTCACGAGGACATCTATAACGGGCTCGCCAAGAACCCGCACCACGCGCTGGCTGTCGACACAAAGCGCGGATGGGTTGGTCGCGAGTGCGAGGCCTGTCACGGGCCCGGCCAGGCGCACACCGAGGGACCATCCGCCAGCAATATCCAGAATCCGGCGAACCTGCCGGCAGCGGCGGCCGACAAACTCTGTCTCACCTGTCATCTGAATCAGCCGACCCAAATCGGACGCCTCGAAAGCAGCCACGCCCACAATCAGATCGCCTGCACGTCGTGCCACAAAATGCATGAAAGCCAGCCGCTGGTGGTTCGCAAGGCTGACGCCACCAATAAGCTATGCGCCAGCTGCCACCTCAATGAGTGGGCCCAATTCCAGCGCCCGTTCCATCACAAGCTTCCTGCAGGCGGCATGAGCTGCGTGGATTGCCACAATCCGCATGGCAGTATCCGGCCCGCCATGCTCCAAAGCTTCGCGGCCAATGAGCCGGGCTGCTTCAAATGCCACGGCGATAAGCGCGGTCCGTTTACATTCGAACATGCGCCAGTGCGCTTCGAAGGCTGCCAGGCGTGTCACGAGCCGCATGGCTCGGCGAATCCGAGAATGCTGACGCGGGCCGACGTGCGCTTCGTCTGCCTGGAGTGCCACGCGAACCTGCCCGCGGCGACGGCAAAAGTGATGGGCGTCGTGCCACCCTCGTTTCACGATTTGCGATCGCCTGTGTTTCAGAACTGCACTGTGTGCCATCAAAAGATTCACGGCAGCCACGTGGACAGGAACCTGTTGAAATGAAGGCGCTCCTGTTCATACTTGGCTGCTTGCCAGTTTTGGCACAAGCGCCAGCGCAACAGACTGCGGCGCCTGTACCTGCTACAACCCCAGCACCGGCCACGACACCGGCGGCCGCGCCCGCCGCCACAAGCGATTCGGCTTCGCCCGTGCCATCCACCGAACCCTTCCTCACCGGTTGGGCGGACCTTGGCTACGTCTGGAACACCGGTGTAGGCGGAAGCTACGATACTTATCGCAGCATCATCGACATTCACTCAGGTCCTAAGCTGCTTGGTACGGACTTCACCCTCACCGATCCGAAACACCACTGGTTCGACACCATTCAGGTGCGCGCTACCGCGTGGGGCGCTGAACCAGCCGAGTCGCTTCACGTCGAGGTGAAGAAGTCCGGCATCTACGATTTCAACGCCGATTATCGGGACTTCGCCTACTTCAACAACCTGCCTTCTTTCGCCGATCCGATGCTCGGCCAAGGCGTGGTGTTGGACGAACAATCCTTCGATACGCGGCGCAAGATAGCGGCGCTCTCGCTCGACATTTTGCCCGGCCATTGGTGGTCTCCATATTTTGGTTGGGATCATGATTCCGATTCCGGCACGGGCGTGTCCGCGTTTGCCAGCGACAGCAATGTATATCCGGCGCCCACTACACTCTTTGATTCCACCGACCTGTACCGAGGTGGCGTTCGGTTTGAGAAACCGCATTTTCACCTGACGCTCGAAGAGGGCGGCACGGCATTCAAGAGCGACCAGAGCCTCTATCAACCACCCGGCGCCGTAAATAACGGCAACTTTTCAGCGCCGATTTTCGGCGAAACTTTGGACCTTACCAGCCTCGTGGCGGCCTACGGCATCGGCGGGTCGAGCGCTTACAGCAAAGCTTACTTGACGGCCAATCCCACCACTTGGCTGGATATTTATGGCCAGTTTCTTTACAGCCAGCCCAACACCAACGTCAATTATCAGCAGTACAACACCGGCAATTTCTATTTGCAGAGCCAGATTCTGTTCTATTCGAGCGAACAGGAAATCATCAACGCCGCCGCCGAACAGCCGCACACCACCGGCAGTATCGGCGCCGAAATCCGGCCGTTCAAGCACGTGCGCATCGTCGAGAACTGGATGACGGACCGGTTGCACGACGCCGGATCGTCGGCCTCGCTCGACACGCTGCTTGTTTCTGGATCGCCCCTGGCGCTCAGTGCGCTGCTCGATTCCACTTTAGTGACGAACTATAGCCAGGAATCGCTCGACCTCTTCTACGACGCCTCCTCCAAGCTCACGTTGCGCGGCGGCTACCGATATGTCTGGGGCGATGCGCAGTACGCCTTCTTGCCAGCCGCGGGTTTAATCAGTTCCAATCAGGAGCAGCTGCGGCAAAACATCGGAATCGGCTCGGCCACCTTCCGGCCCACGCAGAAAATCTCGCTGACCGGCGAAGTGGAGGGCGCATCATCCAGCGGGGTTTACTTTCGCACCAGCCTTTATAACTATCAGAAGGTGCGGGCGCAGGTACACTATCAACCCCTGCAAACGCTCAGCATCTCGGGCGACTTCATGCTGTTGGACAACCAGAATCCGCTGGCCGGAACGAATTACAAGTACACGTCTCATCAGGAGTCGTTGTCGTTTTACTGGTCGCCCCGTAACAGCAAAGTCTTCGACATCCAAGGCTCCTACACGCGCGGCGACCTGGTTTCCAACATCGGGTACCTGGAGCCGGAGGATCTGTCGCCACAAGTTTCGCGCTACGTCGACGATTCGCACACCGGAACCGCTCTACTCGACTTGGCGTGGCCGCATGGCAAGCGTCTTGCCCCCAAGCTATCGGCTGGCGGATCCTTTTTCATCTCCTCCGGCAGCCGGCCCACCAGCTACTATCAGCCGGTGGTCAAGCTTTGGGTGCCGCTCGGAAAGCACGTGGCTTGGTTCAGCAATTGGGAATATTACGGATATGGCGAAGCGTTCTATCTTTATGAGGGATTCCGGACCAATCTGGTGACCACGGGACTGAGGTTAACCCGATGAGCATGACGAACCGCACGCTGTTTGTTCTGCTGGCCTCGGCGCTCGCAGCGCGGGCCGCCAGTTTCACAGCCGATTCGGCGCGCGGCCAGCGTCTGTTTGAAACGCTGTCCTGCGTCCAGTGCCACAGCGTGAACGGAAAGGGTGCGACTGTCGGGCCGGACTTAGGACGCATGCTGGACCGTGGCTTCACTCCCGCTACTCTCGCGGCCACCATGTGGAATCACGCGCCAGGGATGTGGGCAGCCATGCGCGACCGCCAGATCACCGCCGGCGAACTCGACCAGCAGGGCGCTCAGGACTTGATGGCGTTCTTCTACTCCGCGCGTTTCTTTGAGAAACCGGGCGATGCGGGGCGCGGCAAGCAAGCGTTCGAAAGCCTCGGTTGCGCCGGTTGCCACGGGCTGACATCATCCCCAAACGCAGCCGCCAAACCTGTCAGTCAATGGCCGGCGCTGGCCGACCCGATCGCTCTGGTCGAAGCCATGTGGAATCATCGCACCCAGATGCGGGCTGACGCCAGGTCCAAGGGCCTGGTGCAGCGCCAACTCAGCGCGCAGGACCTTGCCGACATATTGGTATACCTGCGCAATCAGCCTGGCACCCGCGCGCAGTCGGGCGTATTCGACATCGAAGCCGCGGGCTCGGGCGACGCCGTATTCCGATCGGCCGGCTGTGCGGAGTGCCATCAAACGGTGGAAGCCTTGGCCGCACAAGTCCAAGGCCAGACGCTCACTGAAATCGCAGCCGAGATGTGGAACCACGCGCCTCGCATGGCGGCGGCCGGCGCTCCAGCCGTCGCGCTTGCTCCCGGCCAGATGCGCGATCTGGTCAGCTCCTTCTGGGCGGCGAAGTTCTTCGAGGATGCGGGCCGGCCGGCGTCGGGTAGTCGCGTCTTTGCGAGCAAGAAGTGCACCGTCTGCCACAACGATGCCGCGAGCGGTGCGCCCCGCCTGCCCATCGCAGGTCGCGCTTTCAACGGAGCCAGCATGGTTTCCGCGCTTTGGCGCCATGGGCCGCGCATGCTGGACCAAATGAAAACCAAAGGCCTCGGGTGGCCGCGCTTCGACGGCTCGCAGATGGCCGATCTTATCGCCTACTTGAACTCCGGCAAACCGTCACAGCCATGAACAAACGCCCTATCCTCGTCTTACTCACCAGCAGTTGGATCAGCATGTTGGGCGCGGCGTTGGTCACGCTCGCCGGATTTTCGTGGCTCTTCGTGCTGCCCCTGAATATCAACGGCCGAGGAGTATCGAACCCCTACATTGGCCTGCTGCTTTTTATCGCGATCCCGATTGTGTTCGTCGCCGGGCTGGTCCTGATCCCCCTTGGCATCGCGCTGGCCAAGCGAAAAATCGTCGAGAATTTGAACGAAATCGAAGACCGGCGGGTCGCCTGGCGCCGCGTGGGCATCTTCTTCGGCGTAATGACGGTGGCGAACGTCGTGATTGCCAGCCAGCTCAGTTATCGCGCCGTGGAGCAAATGGACACCGTTCAGTTCTGTGGCGCCACCTGTCACGTCATGAAACCCGAGTTTACGGCGCACGCCGCCCTACCGCCCCATCAGGCCGTGGCCTGTGCCTCCTGCCACATCGCGCCTGGAGCCACCGGCTGGTTGAAAGCTAAAATGGCCGGTACAAATCAATTGTTCGCCGTCATGTTCAATACATTTCCAAGGCCAATCGAGTCCGCTATGGAGAATAACACGTTGGTCTCCTCGGCCGAGACCTGCGAACAGTGCCACGAGCGATCGGAACCGATCGGGCCGCGCCTTCGCGTGATCCCTTCCTTTAAAGATGACGAAGCCAACACTCGCACCAGCACGGTCTTGCTGATGCGGATCGCGACGATTCACGGTGCACACCTGGGGCCCGGGGTTCGGATCCGCTACGCTGCCTCCGACAAAAAGCGACAAACCATTCCGTGGGTACAGTACACCGATCAGACTGGCGCCACACGCTCCTATCTTGCCAGTGGCGCCTCGGCCGGATCTGTCCAGTCATTGCCCACTTTCGAAATGCAGTGCGTTGATTGCCACAATCGCGCCTCCCACGCCTTTGAAATGCCCGAGCGAGCGGTCAACCAAGCTATGGCTTTGGGTCAGATCGCGCCTAGTCTGCCTTTCGTAAAGAAGGAAGGCCTCGACCTACTCAAGGCGAGCTACGCTAGCGGCGACGAAGCGGGGCAGAAAATCCCCGCGTCCCTAAGCACCTTCTATCTCCAGAAGTACCCGGACGCAGCCGCCAAGCAGGGTGCTGCGATTCAAGCGGCGGGACAAACCCTGGCAGCCATCTACCAACGCAACGTGTTCTCGGACCTCAAAGTCACCTGGGCCACGTATCCGAACAATCTCGGTCACACCGACGATCCCGGCTGTTTCCGCTGCCACGACGCGTCGCATCTGACGCCTGACAAAATGACCATCGCGCAGGATTGCAATTCCTGCCATCAAGCCGTGGCGATGGACGAAGCCTCGCCGGACATTTTGAAAACCCTCGAATTGACACCGACACAAAACCATTAAGGAGATCTATCAATGCGCTCACTATTAATCGTTCTTGGGCTCGCTGCCACCGGGCTGACTGCCACACACGCCGCCGATGCCACCGCCGGAAAGGCTGCTTTCGATAAATCCTGCAAATCTTGCCACGGCGCCGACGGCACACCGAACGCCGCAATCGCCAAAATGATGAAGGTGGACATGCGGGATTTGAAGTCTGCCGACGTGCAGGCCACGAGCGACGGCGATCTGAAGAAAATCATCAGTGATGGCAAAGGCAAGATGAAGCCGGTCGCCAGCGCCACCGGGTCCGCGGCCGACATTGTTGCCTACATACGCACCTGGAAAAAGTAAGGACCAGACTTGGATCGAACCCAAACTTGGTTTTCCTGGTGAAGCCCTAAAGTTCCCCGAAAAGGTCCGAATTCACCTGACGTGAAATCCTTCAAGCTCTTTATTCCCGTGCTCGCGCTCTTGCTGTCCTCCGCCGCATCGGGAGCGGACCGGCAGGACCGAGAAACTCGCGTTGACCGCCGCGGTAGGCGCCGTGCCGGAATGGAAAGAGAACCGCCAGCGCATGGAGAAAGAATACATCGCTCCTCGCGAAGTGGACGCGGTGTGGGCGGACGCCATCATCATCGGAACCAGCGGTTCACCTCCAGAATTGCAGGACTACCTGGCGTCACTCGCAGTTCTCGGTTCCGCGGGTAAGCTGGAGGGCAAAGTGGGTACGGCATTCGGCTCAGCATCCATTCGGGGCGCCGGGGCGCTGCTGGCGGCACTGGCGCAGCTTGATTTTATAGTGGTTCCAGCCGGCTCGCAGTCCGAAGCGCTGGAGCGGGCACGCTTGCAAGGCCGCCGGATTACCGAAGTGGCGCGCGCGCTCAAGGTGCACTGATCTTTTGGCCATTCAGCTTCAGCAGAGCGAAGAAAGGGGCAAGTTGGTTAAATTTCGACGATACTGGCCTTCAGCGCCGTGAGCGTCGTGCTGGAAGAACCTGGCGCGGCGGGTGGCCGCGCTGGGCTAGTTTGTACCGCCCAGCCCGATGCCAAGAACCACAATATTGCGTTTGGCCGGCAAGCTGACGCTGGCCGGAGTCTTGCCTATGGTCAGATTGAAGGTGTAACCATACACATTCCATGGTCCGCTTTGCGTGCCCCCCCCGGGGGTGATGCGGTTCGGCATCCGGATAACCGTGGTTTCTCCCGTGAAATTGCTCGGATGGCCCCAGTCGCTGAAGCTCTGTGTAAAGGTGCTGCTGGATCCGTCGGTGTAGGTTACCACAACGTTCAGATTGGTTTGTGGGCCGTAAGCGCAGCCGCCGAGAAGATAGAGTTGGTTGTAGGATCCGGAGGGCAAAGCTACGGTTTCGTTACTCACCGCGTCCGGTGCGTTCGCCGCCGCCAATGGGAAAATCACATTTTGATAACTCAGCAAAGTGCCGATCTGACTGGAGTCATAGGCATAGCTGGAGGTGTCGAAGCCGCCGTCCTGCGGGTCCGTCCCGGGTGTGGCGATGGCGTAGACATTGTAATAGCTGGAAAGATTCACCGCGCTGGCCCCATTCCCCGACAGGCTAACGGTTTGAGGGCTGTTCGTGGCATTGTCGGTAAGCGTCAGGGCGCCGTCCTGGTCGCCACCAGAAGTGGGCACAAACGTCACGGAAATGTCACAGAAATTATTGGGGGCGATCGCGCCGCCACAGTTGTTGGTCTGCGTGTACTGGCCGCTCACGGAAATATTGGTGAACGCCAGCGCGACATTGCCTTGATTCATGACGGTTACCTGCTGAGGCGGGCTCGTGGTGCCGACGGATTGGGAGTTGAACAAAAGAGCGGAAGGTGAAACTGAAACCTGAGTGGCGCTCGCCGTGATGGTTAGAGTTCCCGCGACGTAGCTGATGGCGTAATTGCTATCAACCGCCCCGGAGCAGGTGATGGGATAATTGCCCGGCATGTTGGGGTTGCTGGCTGTTGTGGTGCAGGCAGGTTGTGTTGCCAGGTTACTGGCCGACTGCCCATTCACGAACCCGCTGTAAGTCGGGGTGAAGGATGGAATACCCGAACCCTGGCTGATTGTCGCGCTGGGCGCCGTGATGGTAAGCGGCGCCGGGTTCACCGAGACGCTTCCGGCGACATAAGAGATCATGTATTTCGGGTCCATGGCCCCCATGCAGGTGCTCGGATAAGAGCCCACCGCGCTGGTGTTGGTGGCTGTAGTAGTGCAGGTCGGCTGCGTGGTCAGGCTAGCCGGCGTATCGCCGTTCAAGAAGCCGACATAGCTGGGCGTGATGACCGGCACATTTCCGCCATAAGTCATGGACCCACTGCTGGCAGTAACAACCAGCGATGCAAAACCTGTTCCCATCAGACTGATGGTCTGAGTACTGCCAGGCATCCCGTTGTTGTTGTCCGTAATCATCACAGATCCAGTGATCGGCCCGCTGATTGGGGGCGTAAAAGTGACGTCGATGGTGCAAGTGCCAACTATCGGGCCCCCTGCATAAGGGCAGGAAGTGCCGGTAGTGGCCAGCCCAAAATTAGCGCTCACGGTAATGCCCGAGATCGTCAACGGCAGGATGCCGGTGTTGGTGAGCAGCACGCTTTGCGACGGGCTGGTGGTCATAACCGTCTGAGTGGCGAACGTGAGAGTGTTGGGTGATAGAGATACACCTGGCGAAGGCGGCGAAATCTTCGACACAAACGCGTTCACCGACCCCGCAGGCCCCGCCAACTTGGCCTGAAAAGGGTTTTCAGTGGGGAAGTTGGAAGACATCGTTACCCCGGTTACGTACACGCTGCCGGACGAATCCGCTGCGATGCCAAGCCCGCTGTCTTCTGTGTTGCCGCCAAGGTAGGTGGAATAGAGCAGCGCCGAACCTTGCGAGTTCAATCCGCTGATGAACCCGCTCACGAGCGGATTCGGCAGGGTCGCCTGCAGGGGACTTAGGGTGGGAAAGTTGGTCGAGTATGTGTTCCCTGTGATATAGGCATTGCCGGAGGGATCCAGCGCGATACTGTATGCCTCGTCGGTACCATTCCCGCCCAAAAAGGTGGAATAAACCATGCTGAGATTGGAGCCGCTCCAGTTTAGCTTGCTGATGAATGTATCAAATGGACCAGCCAAGCTGGCCTGGAAAGGGCTGGCGGTCGGGAAGTTACTGGAAGAGGTAAACCCGGTCACATAAGCGTCGCCGGAGGAATCTACAGCGATTCCTTCGCCGTAGTCTCTCAATTTGCCGCCCAGGTACGTCGAATAGACTAAGCTGAGGGCAGAGCCGTTCCAGCTCAATTCAGTCACGAAGGCGTTTTGGAGACCGGCCAAGTTTCCCTGGAGCGCGTTGGCGACAGGAAAGTCGGCGGATGTCGTGTACCCGGTGAGGTAGGCATCGCCGGAAGAATCCACCGCGATGCTTTGGCTCCAATCATCCTCGCTGCCGCCCAAATAAGTGGAATAGACCAATGAGACCGCAGATCCGTTCCAGCTCAGCTTAGACACGAACGCATTCACGTTACCGGCCAGGCCGGGCTGCAACGGGCTGGCGGTAGGGAAGTTGGTTGACGAGGTGTATCCGGTGACGTAAGCGCTTCCGGTGGAATCCACGGCGATGCCTTGGCCTATATTCTCGCTGTTACCCCCCAGGTAGGTGGAGTAGATCAGCGCCGAACCTGTGGGATTTAGTTGGGACACAAAAGCGCAGGTGGTGCCCGCGAAAGCCGTCTGGACAGCGTTTACGGTGGGGAAGTTGGTCGACGTCGTGAACCCGGTCAGGTACGCATCGCCGGAGGAATCCAACGCAATGCCGAGGCCGAAATCAAAATTGTTGCCGCCCAGATAAGTGGAATAGACCAAAGCCGATCCCGCCGGGTTGAATTTGGTTACGTACACGTTCTGTCGTCCCGCCAGACTTCCATTCAGAGGATCTGCCGTGGGAAAGCTGGCCGACCTGGTGAACCCGGTGACGTATGCGCTTCCGGAGGAATCCACTGCGATGCCTTCGCCCAAGGAATAGTTTTTGCCGCCGAGGTAGGTAGAGTAACTCAGAACCGGGTCAATGACTAGAGGTTGGTTGGAGTCGTAGGGACCGAGTGCGAAATGGACCCGATTCCGTGCATCCAATACAAAACGCGCATCGATAAATCGTCGCCTGTTAAATCGTGGGTTGTTGCGTGCCGCAACTGTGGTCTGGTAAACCACGGGTTTGTGAAAGCGCAGCTCGCCATCACTGCTGGAAATCACCAGATCGCCCTGGGAGTTGGTCCGTACGGTCGCCCCTCGTGAACTGCTCGTCTGGCGCAAAATCCCGGCCGCGACGTTGAACGCGATCTGGCTGGGGTCCGCACCGGCGGCGACCACAAAATCGTACTCCAGTTGACCTTCCTGGTTGCCGTAATAAACCAAATCGATGCCCGGATACACATTTTGATACCGGACTCTTTCGTAAGTAGGCACGTTGGTGCGCCACTTCGAGGGGTCATCGCCGACAAAGTAATTAGCCTTGCCCGGCAATTCGTCCGCACCGCTTACCGTCGCGTGGGGGTTGGCGCCCAGCAGCCTCATCGTAACTAGTGTGTCTTGAGGGGTGTCTTGGGCATCGTCGGGATCCCTCTCGCGGGACCGCAGGGACGAGTGGAGTTTTTCCGCCTGCCGGCTGCGCACGCCCGGTTTCTTCGGTTGGGGTTGCCGCAACGAGAGCACAGCTTCGGTACCAGTCAGGAAGAGAGCATACCCCTTGCCATGCGACAGGAACTTCACCGCCGGATTGGTTTGCCCCGTGTTGGCCTCAAAGCTCAAAGGTAGCTTGCCATACGAAGCCGCAAGGCGAGCCGTGGACGGAGTGGTGTCGCTCGAAGAGGGTGAAGTCCCGTGCAGCTTCCGGGGTTGAGGATGAACGGTCGAGCTAACCAAAGCCGGCACACCCGCGAGGCCGAGTATCAAGACGGTAAGACTTATGGTTGCAACTGTGTGCTTCTTTACTTTCACCTTCTTCCTCCTCATTCGCGTTTCTATCTTGTGTTTACCGGTCGACTGTGCCGATCCAGTGATTTTCCAACTGTGGAGTTCGATTTCGATTCCGTTTTCACGAGCGCATGCTCAGAGCGGTTCGCTGTCTGTTGGTCCCCTATGGTGGTATTCCCTTCGCGACAATTGTGATCCGGATTGCCGCCTTCGAACCACGCGCCTTTCGGGCCAACCGACGCGCTCAAGGGCTTCGTAGGGCCGTAATAACTCTCGGAATACGGATACTCCCGATTGCCATCAATAGCTGTTCCGCTGCGCCGTTCGGCATTTGCAAAAGCGATTTTGGACGCGCGGAACTATAAGCGAATAGCTCACTGCAGGTTGGCGGTCTTCAGTGATCCGCGGGAAAGTAATCGACATACCTGGGCCTGCGGTAGAAACCGCCAGTTTCTCTAGTCTAATAGTGCTCGAAGCGCCGAACAAGTCCGGCTAGTACTTTTGTTGGGGAGGATAGCGCGATTGTTTCTCATTGCCGAATCGTGTTGGTTTTGAAGCCATGCTGGCACACCGTGTACTGGTGGACCCACGTCCACTCTTGCGAACGTCCCACTGGAAACCGCTGCCAATCGAATCCCGGCGGCGCCGTTGACGTTGGAAGGCGGCGCGACACGGATTTCGTGGGTGTCCGCCGCGCGAACTTTGGCCCAGGCGGGTTTTCTACAAGTGGCGCTCCGCTGGCGAGCGCATCGTAGCGTCAGGGCCGATTTACGGCGCCCCGAATCCCACGCTGCTCAACAGGGTGCCGCTGGGCGTTGACCACCTGGACCTTGCCGGTTGTCGCGCCGGCCGGTACGGTGGTTATGATTTCGGAAAGTCCGGCGACCATGAACGCCGCGGACGTTCCGTTGATAGCAACGCTGGTGGCGCCGGTGACGCACGCGGCTCATTATAGTGACCGCGCCTTTGCAGGTGTTTACAGAGATGGAAGCCGCGACCGTGAGGGAGCGGGTCCCCAACGACTTTTTCAGCACCCTGCTAATGAAGTCCCGGCTGAGATGAAGCGGCCGACCTTCCGCTCCTACGCCCCGCAGCGCAACATGAACATGCACAAGCGATCATGGATGCGCGACGTGCAGATGCTAGGCAACCTGCACGCGTTCTTCGGCCCAGCAAACTGCGGGATATCACGCCGCTGAGGGTTGATAGTGAAGAAGAACCAGTGAAACGGGCACGCTTGGGAAAGATCACCTGGCACATGTTCCGCCATACTTTTGCTTCGCGGCTCACTCGCGAGGGGGTCGACATCGTGACGGTCAAGGAGCTACTCGGGCATTCCAACATCAGCACCACGATGCGCTACGCTCACTCCAATGATGAGGCGAAGCGTCGGGCTGTGCAGCGCCTGAAACCTAGTGACAAAACAGTAGCAATCGTTCCACGGAAGGCGAAGATCGCAGTATAATGTAGTGACATCGACCAGAACCCGCTGAAATCAGGTGAGTTAAAAACGGAGAGGTGGCTGAGTGGTCGAAAGCAGCGGTTTGCTAAACCGTCGTAGGCCTTTAAAGTCTACCGGGGGTTCGAATCCCCCCCTCTCCGCCAGAATTTTCTAACATCCATGCACTCAAGAGCTTGAAAGTCGTGATAGGCTCTTGGTGTCGGTAATTCCGGCAAAAACAGACACCAAGGTAGTGCATATGGCGGCGAAGAAAAGTGTTCGGATCATCAAGAAGATTCGAGAGGGTAGCGGGGTTTGGCGGTTCGTCTCCCTGAAGCGGGCGCACGCGCTACGCGTGGGACGATCGGCCAGGGAACTATTTCGTTGAATGGTGGGAAGGCGAGAAGCGCTGCCGGGAACTGGCCGGGCAGACGCCGAGCGAGGCGCTGGAAGCCCAGCGGCGGAAGCGAAACGAACTCGCGGGCGAGCAGGTAGTCGGCGGGAAGGCTGAAGCTACGCCGATGGCGGAAGCGCCGCTCACGCCGCTTAAGGACGCCATCCAGATGTTCTGGCAGCACGTGCGCGTGCATTCGCCCGACAAACCCCGCACGGCCCAGCGCTATACAGCGGTGCTCGACCATGCGAAGCGTATCCTGGGGCGGAAGTTGTTCGTCGAAGCCGTCGCGCGGCCGGACATCGACGACTATAAGACGGCTCGGAGCGCGGAATGCAGCGAGCAGCACCCGAACCGGCGCATCACGCCTCGAACGATCAACTACGAAGTGACCGTGCTCCGAACGTTTTTCTACTTCCTGATTCGAGAGCGGAATCCGCCGATCACGAATCCGTGAGCGAATTTCAAGGAGCTGAAGGACCCGCGCGCGAAAGCGAAGCGTCGCCCGCCGACGTACCGCCAAGAAGAGCTGGATCGAATCTTCGCTAAATGCGAATTAGGAGAGCGGGCGATCTTTTCAAAGTTTCTCCTCACCGGTCTGCGGGAAGAGGAACTCTGCTACCTCACCTGGGCAGACGTGGAGCTTCGGGACCTCGACAATTCCGGCGTCCGGGTGAGCGCCGAAGGGAAGCAGGGCTTTTCGCCGAAGGACTATGAGGAGAGAATGATTCCCATATCGCGCGAACTGGCGGAGGTTCTGGCGCAGCTGCCGCGAGGAAACGCTTGGGTCTTTCCGACGAAGGCAGGCAATCGTCAAACGCATCTGCTGCGGCGCTTGAAAGAGATTGCGGACGCCGCGAAGGTGACAGGGGCGACGCTGCATAAGTTCCGGCACACCTATGCAACCCGCCTGTTAGAAAGCGGGTGTGACATCGTGACGGTGCAACAGCTGATGGGGCACAGTGATCTCGATACTACGCGCCAATATCTTGATCCGGACGAGAAGCTGAAGCGAAGCGCTGTGAGCAAACTCTCGCTGACCGCTTCGGCAACGAAGTAGGAGTGGTCGAGCGCTTAGATCAAACGCTTAGATCAATCGGTGGGCCGTAAGGTTTTTTGATATTGCCTCACACAGACTCAGGAGCATGTCCCTGCGCCTGCAAGAACGCAAACGTCGTTGCGCATATATCCGTCGACTTGGTCGATTCGTGCAATGCGACGGCGCACTGTCGTGCGACGGCCGTCCCCAGTGACCGATAGCTCTCAAAATGTGATTCCAAGAACCATTGGTTTGTCGTAGAGTGATTCGGGAACACCGGATCGTGCCGTTCAAATGCCCAAACGTCTAGGAGCCTGTCCGAGTATTCTCCAACTTCGCGGGTTCAAACGAAACAGAACCGGTACATAATGTTTTATGCCAAAGGGCTACCGAACCTACCTTCCTGAGCAGGACCTGCTGTTGCCTCCCAC
>Ga0302325_10004550_pt1 | contig 31997 bp, 27 predicted proteins | sample Palsa_T0_2_FD_201948 | JGI IMG/M metagenome (GOLD analysis project Ga0302325, IMG submission 201948) | Peat permafrost microbial communities from Stordalen Mire near Abisko, Sweden - Palsa_T0_2 | ecosystem: Environmental > Terrestrial > Soil > Palsa > Peat permafrost | place: Sweden: Abisko... | reverse complement strand
CAGTCGATCCGCGACTGACGCATCTTCGAAGCTCCGGACGTCTCGACTGGCGATCCGGCCCCGGCAAGCTGCTGCTCTATGTCGGCGACCAACGGAAGCGGAAGGTCCCGTGTCCGTGGCTGCACCGGCGACTGAGCAGGTGCTGACCCCGCGCATCTCTGCATCTTGGCCATCACCGACCCAGACCCGAAGCCCAAACCTCGAGGATCTCGTCAAACCAGACGGCGACGGTCTCGGGTCTCGCGTCGGTCTCGCGTCGGTCTGGAGCAGATACTTGATCGTTATCGCGTCGATAGCGCCAGCGTGTACGCGCCGCTGTGGATCGCGATAAAGCGCTGGACGGGGTCGGCGCCGTCGAGGTCCGCCCGCGCGATGCTAGGACTGATCAGCCTTCCGGGCCGGTGGTGCGGCCGCCGGTGGGCGCCATCGGTCCAGTAGATGTAGTCATCACTGACCGCGAGCCCAGACGGGTTGAAGGCACCGGTGATAAAGCTCTGGTCGACGCCTGTCCCGTCATAGTTCGCACGGCCGATCGTGCCGCCCTGGTTGTTGCTCCAATAGATATACGCGCCGTTGAGCCCAGGCACCACCCCTTCGGGTTCGTTGGCGCCGGTGATGAAGCTCTGATCGACTCCGGTGCCATCGAGGTTCGCCCTCCCGATAGTGCCGCTGGCGGGATTGGTCCAGTAGATGTAGTTCAGGTTGACCGCCACGCTGCTCGGCTGGTTCGCGCCGGTTATGAAGTTCTGTACAGCACCCGTCCCGTTGTAGTTTGCCCGCCCAATCTCGTCGGGGTAGCTGTTGGTCCAGTAGATGTACGCGCCATTGCGCCCAAGCGCGATCGCGGTCGGCCCGTTGGCGCCTGTTATGAAGGTCGAATCGACACCGCTGCCGTTGAGGTTCGCCCGTTCGATGGTGCCGGCGATGTCATTGGTCCAGTAGATGTAGTGACCGTCGACCGCGACTCCTACCGGATGACTCAAGGCGCTGATGAACCGCCCCCTGATTCCCGTGCCGGCGAGTTTCGCACGCCCGATGGCGCCGCCGTCGGGACTACTCCAGTAGATGTACGCGCTCGCCTGAGCCGCCCAGCACCCCAAGCTGACCAGCGCCGCCACCACAGCCAGCACGAGCCGCGCTGGACGAGCCTCAGAACGCCACGCCGCTATCGCCCTAGCCATGAACGCCTCCCCGACGGTGCGACGCTCAGCCAGAAAGCCGAACGCCCATAACTCGGACGATACCGCGAGCAGAGCGAAGTTCAGCACTAAATCCGATCGCGAGATCGGACGACTGCGCGGACCGGCGGCCCTCAAGGACCCCGTGTCCGCTCGAGCGATCCCGAACGCCGACAGACCATCAACATCGACCGGCTCCTGTTACCTGGCTTCCCTTCGACGAAGCGTGGCCACGACGTGACGATGCAGCTGTCAAGGCCGCGGACTTCCGCTCCAAGCCGACCCCACCCTGAACCAGCGGCCGCGAGCTCACGGCCGGTTCGGCGACGATGGGGAGGCGGCTGCAGCCAACGACGAGAGTGCCGAGTCGGTCCTGAGGGGAGCCGGACCGAAGTCGCCGCAGACTGCTGGTTGCCCTGTCGTTGGCACGAAGTCTGCAAGCACATGGTCCCTCGTACTGGCGAGGACCAGCATGAGCACCGCCAGACTTCCGCGTCGACCGGATCGGTAGCTGCGAAGCTGCTAGCACGCAGATCGACGCGTGCGCGGTTTCCGCGCATACTGGGCCTGTCGCAGCGCGCAGGTCGTGCCCTGCAAATCGCCAAATCCGCGCTCGGGTGCTTGCCACGCTCGCAGCTGGCGGACGGGCGATGGAGAAGTCTCGGCAAATCGCGATCGTGCTATCGCATCCACGAGGCTGCGGCAGCTTCGCTCCGCGTCGGCAACTCCGGCCGGGCTGCTGCTCCTAGCCGGCCCACGAACGAAGCGGAAGCGCGACCCTCTTGGCTGCGTCGGTGACGAGTACCCGGCAGCTAGCATTATGGAGGCCGGCGCCGTGGCACCCGACGGTGCCGGATGCCACGGGACCAGCCAATGCGTCAACTGAGCTATTTGGGGAGCGGGCGGATGGTCGTCGAGGAGGTGGAGCCTCCGACGGCGCCAGCAGGCTGCGTGCGGATAAAGGTCGACTCCGTCGGCGTCTGCAAGTCCGACGTGTATGGCTATGGGCAGGTCAACGACCGCCGAGACGCGGTGCTGGCGGACGGCGAGATCCTGGTGATGGGTCACGAGCCATCCGGCATCGTCGACCAGCTCGGCCGCGGCGTCGTCGGGCTCGCGATCGGAACGCCCGTCGCCGTCAATCCGGTCGTCGGCTGCGGCCACTGTAATCGCTGCGCCACTGGGTTGGAGAACCTCTGCGATCGACGGGTCGTGATCGGATGCGTACCGGCGGCGCCCGGCGGGTTCGCCGATTTCATGGTCGTGCCGGCTGGGCAGGTCATCGAGCTGACGGGCGGGATCGCGCTCGAGCTGGGGGCTTTAGCCGAGCCGCTGTCGGTCGGTGCGCACGCCGTTGCGCTCGCGTCACCAAAGCGCGCCGACGATGTGCTCGTGATCGGCGCCGGCATCATCGGAATCGGGGCGGCACTCGCGGCGCGCCGCCGAACCGATGGCGATGTGGTCGTGCTGGAACCGTTGGGCGAGCGGCGGGATCTCTGCAGAAAGTTGGGGCTGACGGCCGCCGCCCCCGACCAGGTCCTGGGTCGCGGTCAGCAGTTCGATGTCGCGCTCGACTGCGTGGCGCGGCCGGAGACGCTGGCACGAGCGATCGACGCTGTGCCGCCTCGCGGAGCGGTCGTTCTGGTCGGGATCTGGGAGGACGAGATACCCCTCCCGGTGAGCGAGGTCGTCGGGCGCGAGACCCGGATCCTCGGCTCCTACGGGTACACGCGCTCGGAGTTTGCCGGCGTCGTGGACTGGCTGTGCGGCCGTGAAGTCGACGTCTCGATACTGATCGAGCATCGCGTCGGGTTCGACGGCAGCGTGGCGGCATTCGACGGATACATGGACGGCTCGCTGACCGCCGTTCGAACCGTGTTGCAACCGACCCGATGAATCTTGACCTACCCAGGTGACGTGCTGCGCTGACCCGCGTCGGCTGCTTCCCAAGCGCTCGATCACCGGCCGGAGGGACTCTGCACCACGATCTGCCGGCCGGTAAGCGCAGAGCTAGATTCCTCACTTCTCGACCCAGCGCGCGGACGCGCATCCGTTCGGTGACGCGGAGCTCGGGTTCTGTGTTTCCATCACGGGGTGTCTGCGCATAAGCCCCACCTGGGGCTAGAGCGGCAGTCTCGTCGGCACGACCGCGGAGGCGACGATGCGCCACTGTCTGCGCTCGCGGGCCTAGCCGGAGCGACGGGCCGAGGCGCCCTCACGACCGGGTTCGAAACCGAGCGTTGCGAGGTGGTCCACGATGTCGACCAGGGGTCGCGTGGCGTCGATCTCAACGGTGCAGGTTCGGCGCAGCAGTGGCTCGACTTCGGCCAAGTCGCGCAGGATCCGCTCCCGCTGCTCGGGTGTCTTGCCATAGCTGTTCGTCGCGCGAGCCTCGATGCGTCTGAGCAGCACCTCAGCGGGAGCGCTCAACAGGACGATCTCATCAAACCGCCGATAGAACCTGCCCTGATTCGACACCGTCCCGGACACGTAGAGAGACGGTCCGCCGCTGCCGGCCAGGAGGTCGGCGATTCGGTCCTCGCGCCAGACGAAGCCGTCCTCGTTGTCTGACCACTCAGTCCACCCTGGCTCATCGGTATCGACCACTTGGAAACCGAGCTTGCTCAGCTCGACCAGCACGCTCGACTTGCCGGTTCCCGACATGCCGGTGACAAGAACTCGCCGCACGGGCTCAGCGTAACTTCGGCACGGCAAGACGACGGTCATCAGGCTGCCGCGCCCCTTCTACTTTCTCACGAATCAGGGGTCGTCTCGCTCGCCTCAGCGGGCGGCGTCCTCGCTTCTGCCTCGCATCGGCGGCGGGCCGAAGCAGCAGTCACAGATTCGCGGCCGCTGCGCCGACAGAGCAGCAGCTGTCAATCACGTCGCGGTGGCCTGGGGCGGCATCGGAGGCGATCGATCGCGTTCGGCAGCCATTAGGCTGCGGAGATGACATTCGACCGCCAGCAAATCCGCGAGTCGATCGAGCGTGCGGGCGACGAACACTGGGAGACGCTCGTTCGCCACCACACCGAGGTCTACCCGGAGAGCAACCCGACGCCAGGCGACGTCGCGCGCGAGGAGGCGGAGCGACTAAACGCGCTCGGCTTCGGTGATCGCGACGACGTCCGACTCGTCGAGAGCCGAGTGCAGGAGGTCTCGCCGGCGGTGCGGATCACGCACGTGTTCGAGGAGCGCGACACCGGCAGGCGGTTCGAGACAGAGCCGTTCACCGGCTACGAATAGCCCGCGGCAAACTTGCACTGGGACGCCCGCGATCGCGGCAGCTGCCGCTTTAGGGTCTTGGGCAGATCGTCGGCCCAGACGAGCGTTGGCACTGTCCCCTGTCCGTCGCGGCGACTGGCGGGTTCAGGGTGCGTTTTGAGCCGACCGCAGCTGCACGCTTGCCCGACTGAGCTTGTTGGGGCCGCGCGGATCTGCGAACTGTTGAGGACCGCCACCACGATTTTCTCGGCGTCGCCGGCATGCAGAGTCGCGTGCAAGGCTGGTATGAGAGCGGTCCGGTCAGGCTGTGGATCGACAACGCAGGACTGGTGCGCCGCGTCAGCTGCGCGCCGCTTCCTCCTCCCGACCCGCTCGGGCAAGATCATGCGCCGCCTGCTCCACGACATCGCCGAGGGCCGTGCGCTCGGCGACGTCACGACGCTGCGCGACCCCGACGTGATGGCCCAGCTCGAGGGCAAGATCAACGAGGAGCAGGCCTCAGAGAGCTGATCGCGCCGAGGGCCGGCCCGCCTCTCAGCCGCGCCGGCCCTCCAGCGCGTGCAGCGCGAGCAGCGCGAAGATCCCGCCCTGCACCGGCCGGGCCTCGAAGCCGTACACCTGATCGCCCGAGATCGTGCTGTACAGATCGCAGAACGGAACGCGGCTCTGGGTCGTGTTTGCGTACTGGTACTCGCGCTCGATCAGCTCCTGCCCGATCGGGTAGCGATGCAGCCAGGCCGCCAGCCACATCTCCCAGTCGGTCTTGCCGTAGCTGTGCGGAGTCTGCAGCGGCAGCCCGAACCGGTTGATCTTGGTTCGGTAGAACGCCGCCTGCTCGGCCGCGACCGACTCGGGCACGAGGCCGGTGCCGAGCAGTGCGTCGGGATAGGCGTTGTAGGTATTTCCCCATTCGCGCCTGCCCGGGCCGCGATAGGTGAGCCCGAGGTGGCTGTGCCCGGGCGCCTGCGCGTGTTTGAGCCAATAGGCGATGAATTGCCTGGCCTTGCTGCGGAAGTGGATCGCGTCCGCGTGCTCGCCGCACCCCTGGGCGATCTGACCCATCGCCGCGACCGCGACGATCCCCTTGAGCGCGAGGTTCACGCTGTGGGCGATCTTGCCGGCGAAGTCATCGGTCTGGTTCTGCAGACCGGGGTCCGGCAGGGTGGCCACGAGGTAGTCCGCCCACCGTTTCAGCCATCTGTAGTTAGCCTGTAGATAGACGAGAGCGGTGGTGCCCGGAGCGGCCCGCGTGTAGGCGGCGGCCATGATGATCATGTTCCCCGACTCCTCGACGGGCATGTTCTCGCCGCCGTTATGCGGATAACCAGAGGCCATCGGATAGGGGCCGAGATCGTGCGGGGCGAACGGTGCGGTCCACTGGCCGCTCGCCGGATACCCGAAGATCGGTCTGAGGAGCAGCGACAGATACTGCGGATCCAGGTAGATCCACACCGGTGATGCGGGGAAGATCACGTCCACGGTCGAGGTGTCGCCGTCGGAGGAGATCTCCTTCAGGAAGGCCCAGGGAGTGTTGTCCGGCCCCACCGCAAGCTCGGTGGCTCCGTAGGCCTGGCGCAGCGAGAGCACGCAGAGCGCCTCGTACTTGGCTCCGCCCGCCTGGCTGGCATCGGCGGACACCTTGGCGTCGAGCGTGTTCGCTCGCTGCCGGGCGCCGGCGATGTCGGCGTGGAAGAACGCGAGCATCTGCTGCCAGTCCGAGAAGTACTCGGTCCAGAGCGGCGGCAGGGGCGTGCCCAGGTAGCTCACGAGCGGCGTGCGGACCTGACCGAGCGAGAACTGCCGGGTCTGGGGCTGGCTGCCGACCTGCCCGAGGTCGAGCGCGAAGCCGAACGCGGGATAGCCGTCGCCGCCGATCGACGTGTAGGACGTGTCGTCCGTGTCGAGCAGGACACCCTGGTCGACGAACTGCGTGCGGACGGTGCCCGAGGGACCGGACTCGTAGCTGAGGCCGGAGATCTGCGGGGTCGCCAGGATGATCGTTCCCCACTGCGCCCGGTTGTCGATCTCGGTGAGGATCTGCTGCTCGGCCAGCTGCATCGTCCACGCCTGGAGCGCGCCGCCGCTGTAGGGAACCGAGACGGGCGCCCACGTGAACTGCTGGCTCGGATCCCCCGACAGCCACTCGCCTGAGACGTCCAGGTACAGGGAGACGTCATGGGACGCGCCATCGATGCTCCGCGCGGTGACGAGCACCCACGCCATTGGGATCGCCTGGCGTTGCAGGTCGCCGGGCTCGATCGGGGAGAGGTACTCGAGCGTGATCTGCACGCCGCGGCTCTGCAACGTGAACACCGATCGGGTGGCGGTGAGCGTCAGGTGGGTCTGCTCGAGCGCGGCGCCGGTGTCGCCGATGCTCGGGTCGCCGGCGAACACGAACGAGGTGCCGTCGATCCGCACGATCCCGGCCATCGCGGTCGTGTCCCCGTTCCAGAACGTCTGCCAGGTGCCGGGGGACACGGTCGAGCGCTGCCAGGTGCTCAGGTACGGGGAGCGCACGATCAGCGGCGCCGCCGGCGGCCGGATCGGTGTCGTCTCCGGGTCCGAGCGGGCCACCGGCGAACCGGCACCCGCCGTGGTGGCACGCGCCGCGGCGGTCCGCGCCGTGGCAAGGCCCCCGCCCAGGGCGGCCACGGCCGTACCCGAGACCTGCAGGAAGCGCCGGCGGTCGATCATGCAGCGGTCGATCATGCGGGGATCTTCCTCCGTATCCCCGGATCGCACTCAGCGACCCCGATTGCCGGCCGAGGTGACGCGGTCGTTTTCGCTAGCGGTCGTCGGCGCCGCAGGGATTCGCGGAGCGCCTTTCCAGAGTGAACGGCCCCCGGCGGAGCCGGGACGGATCGGGATCGTGAGCACGGCCGCTCATGTGCGAGGAGCGAACGTGCGATGACTCGCAGTGTCACTCTTCGGCCGGTGGCGGCCAGGCGGCCAGGGATGGTCAACAGTCGGCGGCGCAGCGTGCGAGCGGCCGGAACGGTCGTGTCGGGCGGGCCGATCAGGGTGGTCCAGCGCAGCAGGTTGTGCGACAGGGCGGCGATCAGCCCCGGACAACTCGCGCGCCCAAGACCGGTGGATCCAGGCTTAGAAGCATTCGGGGCCAACGTCCAGATCGTCTGCCCCGGCACCCGTTGAGTTGGCGGCAGGTCGACCCGCATGTTCGAGTGATGGCTGCGCCGTAACGGTGCCTGGCCGGCGTCCTGACGCGCTCGGCTAGCGGGCGCCGATCTGCGGCCATTGGTAGTAGGAGACCATCTTCAGATCCGGGGAGCGCCGCTCGATCCCGGCCAGCAGCGTCTGCCACTGCCAGGGCGTATCGCGTCGCATCCACACGAGCGGGCGGAGGCCGTCGCTCATCTCAGAGCACCACAGCGGAAGGTGGTGCTTGCCGGCCCAGGCTGCTACCTGCGGGACGATCCGCAGGCCGCCGTGCTTCGTGTCGTAGCAGTGAAAAGCGACAACCTGCGCGCCGCGGGGCTGTCCTGTCTGGAAGCTGTCCTTCAGGAAGCTGAACCCCCAGGGCGTGGTCTCCCCGTACACGCGGAGAGCGTTCGGAGCGATGCGAGCCACCACTGGCTCGACCGCGTTCCACACCTGCCGGTAGTACGCGCCCGCGCTTCGCTGGCAGCGCCGCCCGCGTCCGGTGCCGGTGCACACTCGCACCTCGCGCGGCGGTGCTCCTTGCGGGAGGTCCGTGTCGTTGCCGATGTCCTGCTCGTTGCCGACCGACACTGCCCACGCGTACGGGGCGTACGGTGGCAGCGTCTGGGCGAAGTAGGACGCGACCCGCGTCGGGCTCCATGCGTTGTCGTACTGCAATGAGACGTAGACGCGGTATCCCTCCGCCTTCGCGCGCTCAACGCAAAGCAGCGCGTTCGGGCTGGGAAAATAGGGCAGGACGATCCGCAGCACCGTGGCGTCGTGGGCCTGCAGGATCGGCTGGACATCGTCGCCGTGGACCACGCACGGCGTCTGCGGGTCGACCTGCATCATGATGGCGTGTGCCGGCGCCGCCGCGACAAGCAGCGCGGACAGGAACGCGAGCACCAGCACGATCAGGCGCGGCCGGGGAGAAGGCGGGTCGGCGTGAGGGTTGAGCGTGCTCATTTCGCGGCAAACGTAGGCTATTGACGACGCGCATCCTTCGCCGCGCTTCCTGACCTGGTCCTTATCGGCGCGTACCTTCGCGGCCATGAGCGCCCACGCAGACCCGCCATCATCAGCTCGCAGGTGAGGGCCGCTCGTGTTCCGTCGGATTGATTGGTTGGCAGTATCGTGCGATCGACTCCAGGATGCGTTCTGCGCGCTTGGTCCACACGTAGGGGCGGGGGTTCTCGTTCCAGGTCTCGATGCAGGCGCGGAGTTGGCGTTGGGCGCACGGACGGTGGGGTGGGCGCCGCGGCGCAGGAGTTTGGTGGTCAGCTCAGCGAACCACCGTTCGACCAAGTGGCGCAACCGGTTTGCCGTGGTGCTGGCCGTTTCTCGCAAGAGGAGTCGTGCTCGAGGACCTGTCCAGCCTTGCTGCTTCACTCGACTTGACCCATTCCCTCTACCTAGGTAGAGTTGGGTGTGTGGCCGATCGTCCGTTCTCCGCGCAGACGCTGTCGCTGCTGAACGCACTCGAGCAGGACCCGGCCGTGTGGCGACACGGCTATGAGTTGGCGAAGGAGACTGGGCTGCAGTCGGGGACGTTGTATCCGGTGTTGATCCGTCTGGCTGATCGTGGGTTGGTGCAGGCGTGCTGGGAGGATCAGCAGCCGGCCGGGCGGCCGCGTCGGCATCTGTACCGGCTCACCCCCGATGGGCTCGCTGTTGCCCGAGCGGCGCTCAGCGAAGTGCGTTCACAGCGGCACCGTTCGGCGGTCCCGGCGGCCCGGCAGCCGGCGCGGGCCAAGGGGGCGTGATCAGCGTGCCCGAACGGATGCTGAGAGACCTGCTGATGCGATCGTCGTGGCTGCTTGCAGCAGATCGCGCGGAGTGGCTCGAGGGTCTCCTCGCAGAAGCAGCGCAAGCGCGTCAGGGTCGCGGCCGGGTGCTGTGGCTGCTGGGCGGGGTGTGGTTGGTTGCCAGGGAGCTGGTGCGGCGCACCGCGATCCGGATGCTGGCGTTCATCGTCGCGGCGGGGGTCGTGGTGTGGGTCGTGTGGCCCGGCAACTCCTCTGACACTGCCGTGCCGGTCAACGGATTGTCGTTCCGGGTCTGTTGGTGGCATTGGCGCTGATGCCGTTGCTTGTGCGCCGCTTCTACGGTCCGGTGCGATCCGGCGTGCTGGCGCGGGCGGTGCGCGTGTGCGGATATCTGGTGGTGCTCGCGGTGATCGCCGGCCATGCCGTCGAGGAGCGCGAGGGGGAGAAGCTCGGCGCGTACTTCTTTTCTGGGGCCGGGATGTCGATGTCGGCGCTTGCCGGCATCTTTGCTGTGGTGCTCGCTGGCTACGCAGCCGCGATCCTGATCGTCACCTCCCAGCGGGTCCAGCTGACCCGGTCAGCTCTGGCGATCGCAGTCGGGTCGGGGACGCTCACCGGCGTGGCGCTGTATGCCCGCTTGAGCTTTCATCTGTGGAGTCGGCCGCGGGGGAGGTTGGAGGTACAGCACATGGCGTTGGGATGGTGGGCGTTGCTCGTGCTGGGGTTGCCGCTGCTGACGGGCTTCGTGGTCGCACGACGCGCGTCCCCAGACACCGCCAACGCCACGATTGCGGCCCGGCGGGGAGCCCTTGCTGCGATGTGCGCGACGGGAACGGGGCTGCTGGTGCTCGCGGCGCTCACCGCTGTCACGATCGCGATCTCGCCCCAGAGCGTGCCGCTGCATACCCCACCGCCCCCACCGGGCGGTGGCTGCGAAACGTGCGGGGCGGCCGACATCACGATCCCGTCTGCGCTCACCCCGACCTGACTGCGCAATCTCAGCTTCTGCTCTGGTCAATCCGGGTACGGAAGCGGGAGCAAGCACGACGCCCGGACGGAGACGATGCAGACGCGGTGGGATGCGCTGTTGATGTTTGACCGTTTCAAAGCGCGTACCCGTCAGGTCGTGGTGCACGCGCAGCACCCGTGTCGGGATCGGGTGTTGGATCAGGGATGCCCTCGGCGCTGTGGGGCGATAGCGATCCGGCGACCAGGACGGGGCGTTCGGCAGCGTTCTCGCGGGCCTGGATCGCGGTCTGCACGGCGCGGTGGTTGATCTCGGCGACACGATCGCCAAAACCACCGGGCGCGAGCGCGAGCCGGTTTGACGGGAAGGTGTTGGCGGTGATCACTTCCGCCCGGCGCGGATGTGGTCCTGATGCACTCCGCGCACAACGTCGGCGTGGTCTCACACAGCCACGCCGCACCAGACCGCACCGTTCATCGGAACCCCTCGGGCCTCCAGCTCAGTTCCGGTGCCGCCGTCGATCAAGACGACTGCTCCGTCACCGAAGCGGCCGATGAACTCTTCGACCATGGAAGCTTCCTGTCTGTTGAGAAGGGGTCGCGGCCGTCAGACGGACCGTTGGATCGTGCCGGTAGCCAATCAGAGTTTGCCCTACGATGAAGCGACCGCACCGTTCCGAGCTCCTCTCGGGCAACGCCGCGGGAGTTCTGCAGCACCGGGTCGCGGTCGTCACGAAGTCGCTCGGCGAGATCGTCAGGCTCCTACGAACACTGAGACGTCTTGACGCCAGCGGACCTAGATCCGGGGTTCCGCTTCGATCTGTCCGCCGACTGACCCGGCCCTCGCCGTGATCTCGCGGCGCTGTCGTTGGCGCGCGGATCGGTGGTCTCGCTGGCGATGAACGTGGCAGCGGCATGGCGTCTCGTCGCGGCCGTCCAGGCCGGCACGCACGACGTTGATCGGCTTGGCGAGCTGCTTCGGGTCGGTGAGGGTTGCGAGTGCTTGCACGGGAGCGTGTTGGAGGCACACCAACTGTGGGCTGTTATCAGCCGATGATTAGTCGGCTGCCGCGAGCCGCGTTCGCACTGCGGTGCGTGCCCGGTCGATCACCGTTTGGTCGTCGTGTAGGACGCTGAGGATGTTCGCGCCCGCGAGGATCGCTCCGAGCTCGAACGCGAGCTGGCCTGGGTCGGTGCGTGCGGGCAGCGCTCCGTGCTCGTAGGCGGCGTTTGCCTGCGTGGCGAGCAGCGTGCGCCACTCGTTCTGGTAGGCGGCGATCCGGTCGTGCAGCCGGCCGGGGCGCGCGCCGAGCTCTGCGGAGGCGGCCACGAAGAAGCAGCCGCCGGGGAACACGCGCCGCTCGACGTGATCCAGATATCCCTCGCACAGTGCCAGCAACAGCTCGCGGCCGGGTTCCGCGGCGGACAGCGCCGGGATCACGACCTCGGTGGCGAATTGCTCGCGGGCGGCGTCGACGGTCGCGAGCTGCAACTCCTCTTTGGAGCCGAACAGCACGTACACGCTGCTCTTCGGCATGCCGGTCGCCTCCGCGAGCCGGCCGATCGAGACGCCCTCGAGCCCTTCGATCGTTGCGAGCCGCGCTGCCTGCTCGAGGATCCGCGCGCGGGACCGGTCACCCGGTGCACGGGTACGGCGGCCGGTGGCGGGCCGTTGTTCGGAAGTCTGCTCGGGTTGGATGCTCACGCTTGACATTGTAAACGATCGTACGTACGTGTCCTTACACGATCGTACGTTCAACAACGCGATAGAGGAGTGAAGGAAATGCGGCTCTATGCAGGGTCGAGACGACGTATTTGGCGCTCACCGGCGGAGATCGAGACCGCCGCCGGGCGCTCCCGCGTGGAGGGGGTCGCGGGATCATGAGCACCGGAGCCACGAGCGGGTCCAGCGTGCGGCGGCTACAGGAGCCGCTGCGCGCCCGCTACATCGAGGACCCGCAGGAGGCGATCACATTCAAACGGGTCCGTGCCGTGCCGGCACCCGACTCAGACGTCATGCACGGAAGCGTCCTCGCGACCTCGCCCGAATATGACGACGTCGTCTGGCGCTACGGAACCGACCGCAAGCTCGGCGGCCCCCACGACGCCCCCAACGCCGGCGAGATCCTCTGTGCAGCCCTTGCCGCGTGCATGGACAACATCATTCGGATGCTCGCCGACCACCTCGCGATCGACCTCGCCGACGTCCAGGTCGAGGTCACTGGCGACGTCGACCTCCGCGGTTGCATGGCGATTGACCCCGGGGTGCGCCCCGGCTTCCGCTGGCTCGCGGTCGACACGCGCCTGACGCCTGCGGCCGGCACCGACGAGCGCCGGCTGGCAGCGCTCACAGCGAGCGCCGAGCGCCTCTGCGTGACGCTCGACACGCTGCGCCACGGCACCCCAGTCGAGGTTCGCTGGCAGACAGACACGCACAACCAGTAAGGAAGAGCAAAGCACATGCCGTTCACTGAGATCAAGGTGATCGAGGGCGCCTTCACCCACGAGGAGAAGCGCCAGATGGTGCGGCAGACATGACCGCACGTCGCAGCAGAGATCCGTGGCCCCGGCCCTCGCCTACATCGTGTCCCATCCCCCCCGATCCGTTCAATGGCAATGGCCGCGTTACCTACACAACCGTCTCCCTGGGCCACCATTCCGCCGGTCCTGAAATGGTCAGCCTCACGCTCGGGAAGCTCACGAACGGACGTGACGGCATCATCATCGTCCCGACGATCGACCCGAAGACAACAGCGAAAGCCAAGCAGGGCCAGCTGGGTCTACCTGACCGTCGCCCGCCAACGAGTCGTCGAAGTGAAGCTACGCCAGCCGTAGCCCCTCTCCGTCGCACGCCGCCGGGGAGGTGCCGAGCCGGCGCAGGACCGTCCAGCGGCGACCTATGTTGCCGCGCTTTACTGCACCAAGGACAAGGGCAAGCAGCGAGAGACCCTGAAGGGCCGACCAGGGCGACGCCGCCCAGCACGGACTGATGTCCGCTATCGCGAGCAGGCGGGCGCAGGGTGTGCATCGTATGCGCATGGCTCGTGTCAACGTCTATCTCCCGGACGAGCTCGCCCAGCGCGCTCGCGCCGCGGGGTGAACATCTCGGGCATCACCCAGGATGCGATCCGCGGTGCTCTCGCCAGCATCGACACCGACAGCTGGCTGGACCGGCTCGAGCGCCTGGCGACCAACGATGTCGCTCACGAGCACGTGATCCGCGCACTCTGACGAGGCGCGCGACGAGCTCGGTGCCTGAAAGCGTCGTCGTCGATGCCTCGGCGATGGTCGAGGCCTTGGCCGGCACACGGCTGGGCAGCGCGACTCGCGCGCGGCTTCGCGGGTGTGAGCTGCACGCACCAGCGCACTTCGACGCTGAGGTCCTGTCCGCTATGGGCCGGTTGCATCGCGCCGGGGAACTCGACGAGCCGAGTCGGACGCTTGGATTCACGCGATAGCGAACACGACGGCCGGGCGCGGACCGCACACGAGGTGCCTACGCAGGCGCATGCATCTCCACGCCGCTGGCTCAGACAGGATCTCGCTGGCGATACTGCTGCAGCGCCCGCCCCAACGGCAACGGATGAGCCACTTCTCTTCGGAAGGCTGGCGCACGCCATGATCCGCACGTCGGCCGGTAGGCTGATGCCCCACGGTAGCGATGGCATTCGACCTGGTCATCGACGTCGAGAACACCCCGGGGTCGCTGGCGCAGGTCGCGGCCGCGATCAGCGACGCGGGCGTGAATATCGCCGCGGCAACTTGCACTGGACCGGGTGAGCGAGCCGAGCTTCACATCCTCGTCCCGCACGCGGAGGCCGCGAAGCATGCATTGGCAATTTCGCACCTTGCGGTCACCCGCGAGCGCGAGGTCGTGGTGGTCGACGTGGAGGATCGCCCCGGCGTGCTGGCCGACCTGACCCGCAATATCGCGCGCGCCGGAGTGGACCTCGAGCTGGTTTACGTCGCGACCCGGAATCGCGTGGTATTCGGGGCTGCCGACCTCGCAGCTCTACGGACCGCGCTGGAGGAGCTGCACTGACGACTGTCGCGACCCGCATGTAGGCAACGGCACGCCTCGGGTGCGAGACTGAGCTCGGCGATCTGCTGCTTAGGCAATGGCCCTCAGGTGCGAGCAAAGGCCGCAAGCGCGTTGCGCGACAGAGCAAGCGCCACGGAAGCGCAGGGCTCGCTTCTCGTTTCACGGCGCATAGGGGGATCGCCGCCCCCTGGGCGGACGGGTGCGTCCTGGAGTCAAAGCGGGTCCCGGACGCGGACAACCGCTGTTGGCAAAGCGGTTGTCCGGCGCGCAACTCTGCCGGCGCGGTGTGTGGCCGGCTTCACGCGGTCGTGGAGAGCGCGTTGGGCCGGCGTTCAACCGGCGATCAATAGCCCAGCTCGTGGGTAGCTCGTTGAACCTTCGCCCACAGGGCCGGGTCAGCCGACCGCAGCTGACGCGGGTGGACGTTTCGCTCCTCCACGACCCTTTGCGGACGCGGGTCGCGCAGAAAGGCGGGATCGCTGCCGCCGATGACGCCGCTGGCAGCCGGCGCAAAACAGGCAAACGGCGAACGTTCCGGGTGGCGCATCGCATCGATCGCGCCTGCCTCCGAGGCAATCTCGAGCCACTTGGCCACGGCAACGAGGTGTGGCGTGGGATCGTTGAGCACATCCTCGGCCCGGAGTCGCAGCCAGCGTTCGGCTGGCACGCGGGACGCGAACGCGACGATGCGATGGTGGGCGTGCAGCCAAGCCGCGATGCAGTCGCGCGTGAAGTCCCCGGCCGGGTAGCCGGGAAGGTTGCGCAGCAGATGCTCGTGCATCGAGCGGATCGTGCCGACGGGGTGCCGTGTGAGGTGTATGTACCACGCCCGGGGATAGGCTGCCGCGAGTCGCGCCAGCGCGCCGGGCTCGCTGACGTGCTCGGGGGACTTCTCGACCACCGCACGCGGGCTGATCCGGGCCATCAGCAGATCAAGCACGTCCGCGCCCGTCCAATCGCCTCGCTCCGCCAACCACCGCCCGGCGGCCGTTAGCGCCTGCCGAGTCTGCGCGCCGAACTCCAGCTCAGCGACTGCTCGCACCAATCCAGGGCTGCGGTGCGTGAAGCCTCGCCGGCGGGCTTCGATCGGCAGCGACGCGTCGAGCTCTGCGAGCGTCGGGTACGCGAACAGCTTCAGCTCCGGTGCGCCGAACAGGTCTGGATGCTGCCCGATCATCATGCTGACGATCGACGAGTACGACCGAGCGCTGGCGAGCACGAACACCGGCGCATACCGGGCCGGGTCCCTGACAGTCGGCGGGGGAGCTGGGATCACCCGCCCGCACCCGCCGCCGCTCAATGGACCTGCGGCGCGCCGACCGGTCCGCGGATCGCGCCGGCGTCCACCTCTGCGACCAGCACTTCGGCGTTTCCGAACACGAACGCGTTGCGCAAATCGAGTAGGCGGGCTCTGATCTGGTCACACGTCGCGCTCGCCTCAGCGGCGTCGAGCAGCGAGCTGTCCTGTTCGTCCTCGAACGCCCGCGATGAATCCTCGACCAGGCCGAACAGCTGAGCGTTGCTTTCGGCCGTAAGCGCGGTGATGGCCCGCGCGTATGCGTCGACGCCGCGCAGCTCGCCGACAAGCCGTCTTGCTACCTCGAGCTCCTCGCGCGCCCAGTTGAGCTCGTGCGACAGCCCGCCGCCGTCGAGCCATGGCCTCGCGGCCGCGTGCAGGCTTCGGTAGTACTCGTCGAGCCGAGGATCGAGGAACTCATAGTCGGGATGAGTGATGTCCCCGCGCAGGCGGCCCTCGTCGAGCAGTCGTTGCCGGATCGGCGTGCCGCCGTAGGGAAGCATCCGGCAGAAGGTCGCGGCCGCGGCGCCGTCCCCCACGATCTCCCGCAGAAACCCGACGTTCTCTCGCACCGATGCAAACGTACTCGACGGATCGAACAACATGAACCCGTAGGAGAACATCAGGCCGAGCTCCTTGAGCACGCGAACGCCGGCGCGGTTCTGCTCGACCGTCATCTGCTTGTGCAGGATCTCGAGCCCTGCGTCGACTCCGGACTCGATCCCCATGTACACCAGGAACAGGCCCGCGTCGCGCAGCGCCGCGAACAGCTCTCCGTCGAGGTACTCAGCGCGGCAGCTGATCTTCCAGATCGCGTGATCGACGAGCTCCGCTTCCCGCATTCGTTCGATCAGCTCCTCGACCCAACGCCTGCCCGCCCGGCCCCACAGCGGAAAGTCGTCGTCCTGGAACAGGAACACCCGCACCCCGTGGTCGCGGTTGAGCTCCAGCATTTCCAGGATCACCTGCTCGGGCTTGCGGACCCGGACGACCTTTCCCGGCGCGGTTCGGTAGAACGTGTGAATCGAGCAGAACGAACAGCGCCGAGCGCAGCCCCGGCTCGCGAGCACCGGCAGCGTCGGGAATCCGAGGATCTTCTCTGGCGCGTAGGGTCGGTGCGGGAACGGCAGGCTGTCAAGATCCTGGACGAGGCTGCGCGTCGCGCTCTCGCGCACGGCGCCACCGTCCAGGTATGCGATTCCCGGGACTTCGTGCCAGTCCTCGCCCGCGCGGAGACGACCGACGAGGTCGACCAGCGTGAGCTCTCCTTCGTAGCGAACGACACTGTCGAGCTCGGGAAATTCCCGCAGCGCGTCTTCGTGGCACAGGCTCGGGTAATGACCGCCCATCGTGAGGTGACTCCGGATTCCGGCCTGCCGCAGATGCGCCGCGACGCGGCGGAACTGCGGCAGGAAGAATTGGAAGATCAGCGAGAAGCCGACTACGGCCGGCCGGGCCCGCGCCACGACGTCGGCGACACGGTCCGGGCCGTCTCGGACCTCACATAGCTCGACGGTGAAGCCATGCGCCCGCAGGCAGGCGGCGAGGTATCCCATTCCCAGGTTGCCCTGGTCCTGATAGCCGACCAAGACCACATCGGTGCCGTCAGGCTCGTCCGAGACGGCATCGTGAGCCTCGTGCGAGACCCTGATCGCTGGCACCGTACGCACCGTTGAATGGTGTGATTGACCGGATTACTTGGCGGTGCGGCCGAGGATCTCGGCCGCCTGCTTGGCGCCCTTTGCCAGCGCGGCGTGCACCGCAGCCACCGTCTCGAACTGGGCAGCCAGAAGCGTGTTTCTCACATCCGCCTCGAGCTCCACCTCTTGGAGCGCATACTCCATCCAGATCGGGTCCGTGTGTATGCCTGGACGATGCCAGATAAGCTCGTGGTTGACGTGCTCGTTCATTCCCGGTTCCTTTCACGCTGGAGTGGTTTCCTGCATTACCAGAAGGCGGCCGTGCTGCATCGTGCGAAGCTGATCCATAGCTTCAATCGTTAGCCTATTTCGGCGCGAGCGTGCAGGTCAAGCCCTAGGAGTCAAATTTGTTCCGCCTGGATGCGCTCGCCTGGCGAGGCTCGCGAGAAAGCGGCCGGAGGTGTTCCGGGACCGGCGGTTCGTGCCAGCGAAACGTGCAGGTTCGCTCGCCGTCGTCGAGCGTCAGCTCGGTAGTGAACCGGCTCGGCTCTCGGCGCCATCGCCTTCGTCGCGACCTCGCCAAGCCCAGCACCGACCTCCGCCTCCATCAACTCGCGCGTTACGGGCACGACCGCCTCGCGCACCATGTCATCAAGCCGACCATCGCGCACCTGCGCCACAACATGAGCAACCGTCGTCATTCTCTGCCTCGAGGGTGCTGGTCGGGTACGACCGGCTGGATCTCTCGATCGAGACGGCTCATTGTCGACGAAACGAAGATCTACGCGCCGCTCTTCACGGATGACGACCGGGTCGCAGCCACGGCCAAGCTGAAGAGACAGCGCGAAGAAGTCCTGGAGATCTTCGCCTACATGGCAGAGCCCGGCTCACAATCAGCGGCGGCATTCAACCTCTGAGCGAGTTGGGCAGCAGACCCAACCGCCCTGCCACGCCGCGCCTCCATTCGAACAGAGGCCTGAGCAGTCAATAACCGTTGTCCCGTCGACGTTGTAACAACCGCGACGACGCGGGCGTCCGAAACTCGCTGCCCAAGCGACCGGGATCGGTCTCGCCCGCACAAATCCCGACCTTTGTGACACTTCCCCCTTGGAATCAGCGGCCGCGTGGGCCGACCCAGTGGGCGGCGTGCTCGCTTCTGCGTTCCGCACGCCGTGGGCGGAAGCGGCAGTCGGGCGATTCGCAGCCGCTGCGGCGACAAAGCAGGTCTGCTCGGCCAGCGTGCCCGAGACTTCCGTCCCGCGCATAGGAGGACTCCCGGCATCGGCGTCGACAAACACGTCCAGACGTAAAGGCGGGTCCGGAGGCGGACGATCGCTTCGCATAGCAAGCGCCAGCGCCAGCGATGCTTGGCCACGGGTTCGTCGCCTCGGGGGTGTCAGATCAGCACGTCCGAGTCGCGGGCCCGGAGTAGACGTGCGGTGCTCGGCGGGCCGGCTTAGCTCGGCGGCTCGTTGCTGAGGAACCCAGCGAGCTGCGTGGACGATCGGGTGAAGGCCTGTGCCGCCGATGACCGCACGCCGCGGTTGAGCGCCGAGGGTGAGTCCTCGTGCGACGATCCTGGCGCCGGAGTGAGTAGCCGCCAAGGTCGTACTCGCCTAGGTCGAGCTGCGCGATCAACGTCAGCAGGTCGGTGGTGAGCGCGTCAGGTGGGTACGCGTGGCCGTTTGTTGGGACGCTGGCGCCGTGACCCCGTAGGTCAGGCATAATCACCCGATGCCCGTCGCCGGCAAGTCGCTCGGCGATGTTGGCATCCACCCAGGTTGGTATCGCGGGGGTCATGTAGCCGTGCAGAAGCACCGGCGGCCGGCCCGACCCGAGCTCGTAATAGGTCAGGGAGACGGCGTCGTCAGCCTCGAGGCTGTGCGTAAGCAGATGGGGCATGTTTCTGGGTCTTCAGCGTAGGGGCCGATGTCAGATGACATCGATTGAAGTGGCCTCCCGCTGACGAGAGCCCCCCGGCGGGCGCGAGCCGGCCGCATGACCCCACTCTGTCCGTGTGCTGGCGGCCATGTCAATGGTCGTTGTCGTGATCGCTTGGAGGCGCGGGCTGGGTGGGCTGTTCGAGGGTGCGTGCCTAGAAGAATCTTGTGGAGCGTGTCGATTTCTGTCGGTCTTGTTCGACGTGCTGGTAGAAGCAACTCAACAATCACGAGGAGGCAGCAAATGCGGTTCATGGTTCTCGTTCCTGGCAGCCCGGATTCTGAAGCGGGTGTGATGCCCAGCCTGGAGATCCTGGAGGCGATGACGAAGTACAACGAGGAGCTGGTCAAAGCGGGCGTCCTGCTGGCGGCTGACGGTCTGCACCCGACCTCGAAGGGCGCGAAGGTCCGCTTCGACGGTGGCGCGCGCAAGGTGATCGACGGTCCGTTCACCGAGGCGAAGGAGCTCGTCGCCGGCTATTGGATCTGGGAGTGCGCGTCGCGTGAGGAGGCGATCGAGTGGCTCAAGCGTGCGCCGTTTGACGGTGGCGTGGAGATCGAGCTGCGGGAGATCTTCGATCCTGAGGCCTTCGGTGAGCAGCTCACGCCCGAGTTGCGTGAGGCCAACGAACGGCTGCGCGAGCAGACTGGCACGTCGAGCTAGGTTGTGGTCGATCCGGCGACCCATCGTGCGATCGATGCTGTCTGGCGGATCGAGTCAGCCCGGTTGATCGCCGGGATGACGCGCATCGTCCGTGACGTTTCGGTGGCCGAGGACCTGGCGCAGGACGCGCTGGTCGCCGCGCTGGAGCAGTGGCCACAGTCGGGCATCCCGGACAATCCGGGTGCCTGGCTGATGGCAGCAGCCAGGCACCGCGGGATCGATGAGCTGCGCCGTCGCGTCACGCTTCAGCGCAAGCAGGAGCTGATCGGGCGCGACCTGCAAACGCTCGCGCTGCTCGACCAGACCGATCTCGCCGCGCAGGTAGACGACATCAAGGACGACGTCCTGCGTCTGGTGTTCATGACATGCCACCCGGTGTTGTCTGAGAACGCGCGCGTGGCGCTGACACTGCGCCTGCTGGGCGGTCTGTCAACGCCGGAGATCGCGCGAGCGTTCCTGGTCTCGGAGGGGACCGTCGCACAGCGGATCGTTCGCGCTAAGCGCACGCTCGCCGAGGCCCAGGTGCCGTTCGAGATGCCCGGCCGCGACGAGCTGGCCGACCGCGTGTCTGCGGTGCTTGAGGTGATCTACCTCGTCTTCAACGAGGGCTACGCCGCGACGGCCGGCGAGCATTGGATCCGTCCAGCGCTGTGCGGAGAGGCGCTACGCATGGGACGGATCCTCACGGCGCTGATGCCCGGCGAACCCGAGGTCCACGGCCTGCTGGCCCTCCTGGAGCTGCAGGCCTCGCGGCTGCGGGCGCGGGTCACGCCCGGTGGCGAGCCCGTGCGGCTCGCCGATCAGGACCGCGCACGCTGGGACCACCTGCTCGTGCAGCGCGGCCTGGCTGCGCTGCAGCGCGCTGAACAGCTCAGCGGTGGGCTGGGTCCGTACACGCTGCAGGCCGCGATCGCCGCCTGCCACGCCCGCGCGCGCAGCATCGACGAGACCGACTGGCCGCGAATCGTCGCGCTCTACGACGCTCTGGCGGCGCTCACCGGCTCACCGGTCGTTGAGCTCAACCGCGCGGTCGCGGTAACGATGGCATTCGGCGCGGAGGCCGGGCTCGAACTTCTCACCTCGCTCGCGGACGAGCCCGTGCTGCGCGACTACCACCTACTGCCAAGCGTGCGTGGCGACTTCCTCGTCCGCCTGGGGCGACTGACCGAGGCGCGCGAACAGTTCCTACACGCGGCCGACCTGTGTGACAACGCCCGCGAGCGCGAACTGCTGCTCTCGCGCGCCGCAGCGTGCGACACATAAGCCCACACGCGCGAGCACGAATGCGGGTCTCGACCGGTCTGGCGTGAGCTAGCTTGGCGGGCGTGATGCGCGATGACATGACCACGATCCAAGGGCGGATCACTGCGTTTTGGAACGCCGTGGCCGGCGACTATGACTGCGATCCCGGCAACGTGGCAGCTCCCGGAACACCCGCCTACACCGCGTGGACTCAGGCCATCGGTGCCGTGCTTCCCAACGCGCCGAGCGACGTCCTTGACGTCGGGACCGGGACAGGCTACGTGGCGTCCATCGCCGCCGAGCTGGGGCATCGCGTGACCGGCCTGGATCTCTCAGAGAAGATGCTCGCGGTCGCACGGGCCAAGGCTCTGGATGCCGGCCTTGAGGTGTGCTTCGAAACCGGCGACGCGGTCGCGCCGCGGCTGCCTGCAGCGAGCTTTGACGTCGTCATCACCCGCAGCTTGATCTGGACACTGCGTGAGCTCGAGACCGCGTTCTGTGCCTGGCACGCCCTCCTTCGCTCAGGCGGCCGTGTCGTCGTCATCTACAGCCTCTCCATCGACGACGCGCATGCTCAGGAGGCAACGGCACCCTCTGAGGACGGACGCTGCGACTTCTTTATGCGCTACTACACCACCGAGACGCAGGCGGCGCTGCCCGGTATCAAGCTCGGCGACCACCAACCGCTGCTGCGGGCCTCCCAACAGGCCGGGTTCGTCGATGCTGCCGTGACACCACTGGAAACGGTCCGCCGCTACGACACCGCGTCAGCCCCCGCCGACCCCTACGCCCTGATAGCCCGCCGCCTCTAGCACGGCAAGCATCGCGTCATCCGTCCTTCCGCCCATCCTGTCGCCGAGTACGCGCACTCAGAGCGGAAGTGTCTCGGCACTTCTGATCAGGCAAACACGAGACGCCTGCTTCCACGTGGAGTCGTCTCCGCCGGCGCAGACTGGGTCGGCGGGACTGCTGCTCGACGTCGGCGGCTCGCTGAAGCAGAAGTCCGCGGACTCAGAGCCGCTGCGACAAGGGGGAAGTGATCCGGCTAGCCGGATTTTCAGAACCCGGCGTGAGTTTCGAGCACCGCTCCGTGTGCGTCGAGCAGGTTGGTCGCGTGTCCCCAACCGTCGCTTCCGCCCGCCACAGCATGGGCAGCCCACCCGACATCCGAGCGCTTGGCAGCCACCAGATATGACCAGCCGTTGCCGTCCAGACTGACGAACGTCGTGGCAAACACCGCCGATCAGCGTTGCCGCGCTCCTTGAGGATCTCGATCGTCTCGCGCTTGGCCACATACGGCTTGCCGGGGAGCACTCTGGCGCGCCAACCACCGGTTCCTGGGCAGCCGGCGCCTGGGCTCTCGCGGTCGATCTCAGCGGCGGCGGGCGCGACCAGCAACTCGATCACCGCCTCACGCGCGTCCGCAAACGACCTCGTGTGATCCTCTCACCCGCATAGTCGACCAGCAACCGGGTGCTGCGGTCACGAACAGGCGGTTGGAGGAGCCAGTAGTAACGGCGCGTTTGCTACTGGATTCTCGGGAGGGTGGTCGAGGCCTGGCCGCACCTTATGGCCTTTTTGATGGCCAGCGCCGTCGGTGTGAACCGGATCGGATCGGTCGCGCGGGAGGTTCTGGATCGAGCAGGCGCACGCCCAGCAGTCGCCCGTGACGATGAACGCGCTCGATCACGTATCCGCTCATCTCAAGCTCAACGACAACAGCGGCCGGGAAGGCCACCCCGGCGGCGTGCAGTTCCGCGAACGTGACAGGCTGATCACGGCTCTGTCGCAGCCGATCCAGCAGCCGCTGTTGCTGGACATCAAAGACATTCATCGACCCGATTGTCGCGCTGCCACGTCGCTCGCGGGGCCGGCCCGTCATGTCGCCCGGTCGGCCGGGTCCGCGGGCGTGGGTCTACGGTCACAATCGCGCTGCCCGTGTGCGCCCGCCATCCCGCCGCCCAGGCGATATGGGCACAGCCACCTTCGATCGTCTGCCGGTCCACAGCCGCCCACGGCCAGGACCCCAGTCGCCTGGTCCTCTCATGTGGCGCCATCATCCGCGTGGAATCAAAGCCGTAGTTGTCGCCGCGTCCAGTCGAACGGCTCGGGATCCAGGGTTTTGACCCATCAGACCGAAACGTCAGCGGTTGGCGGGGTGCCGGTCACCCACCAGGTTTCATCCGGGCTCCAGCCCATAAGGACGGTGTGCGTGTCGCCGGCTCGGACGGCTCGCCCGGCCCAGTCCTCCGCGCTGTGCATCTCGAAGATCGACGCATCGGACTTGGGGCGAAGCTGCCAGCACGAAACTGCAGCCGCCTCACCCGCGGGACAGTCCAACCGTCGGCTACTGCTCTCGCTCCTCGACGAAGGGAAGCGACAGCGGTCCGTATCGACGACCCGACGCGTCGCTCAGACGGCGGCTTGTCGGGCGGCTTCGGCGGCGAGCTCGACGCGCGAGGAGACCTGGAGCTTGGTGAGCGCGTGCGAGAGGTGTGTCTGGACGGTGCGTCGCGAGATGAATAGCCGCTCGCCGATCTGCCGGTTTGTCAGCCCTTCGACGGTCAGTCGCACGACGTCGCTCTCCATTGCGGTCAGCGACTCCCAGCCTTTCAGCTCCTGGCGGTGGGCGGCGCGGCTGCCACGCCTGATTCCGGCTGCGCGCATCGCCGCGAGCACGCGGCCGATGTCGCGCCGCGCGCTGAGGCGTTCGTATGTCGTGAGCGCTTCTGCGAACAGTGGCCTGGCGGCGAGGGTGTCGCCGTGCTCGGCGATGGTCGTGGCGGTTGCCTCGCACGCGATCGCGAGATCGTACGGCGAGCCGCCTGACCGGAAAGCCGCCGCCGCCTGGGCGAGCAGCTGGGGGTCGTGATCGACCAGCCCGCGGGCCAGCAGCGTATTGCCGCGGGCGCTTGCCGCGTTCGCTCCTGGCGCGTAGGAGGCGACCGTGTCGGCGACCGATCGCGCCAGCTCAGTGTCCCCGGCCGCCAGGGCGGCGCGCACCAGCTCGGGCGCCAGATATGTGCGCAGGCCAACGCTGTGTTCGTTCGCGGTCCAGCCGTCGCACAACACCTCATGCGCGCGCGGTTGATCGCCGCGGCCGTCAGCCAGTTGCGCGGTTGCGAGGATCACCCAGTAGGAGCCCCACTGCGGTCCTGCGCGATCGATCTCGCTGTCCGCGATCGCGAGCAGTCGTTCGGCCTCGGCAAGGTCGTCGCGGTGCCCGCGGATCCAAGCCGCGACCCCGGCGCAGACCACGATCGCCAGCCGCGTTCCTACCTCGCCGGCGATCTCGACGCCGGTTTCGGCCTCAACGAGCGCCTCATCCCATTTACCCATCTGGCAGTGCAGGTCCGCCAGGCCCGCCTGGTAGAGCGGCAGGTCCCACACTGTCCCGAGGTCCTCGCGAAGTCGTAGCCCGGTCTTGAACATCGCCTCCGCCTGCTCGTGGCGGTCGTTGCCCGCCAGCGCCATGGCAGCGCCGAAGTGCGGGTGGAAGCGAACGAGGTCGGGGTTGGTGCCGCGCTCGACGATCTCAAGCGCGCGCTGGGCGACGGCCAGCTCGTCGTGCTTGCGGCCGCGGAAGTTGTGGACCGGCCCGAGCGCGTACAGCGCTTGAAACACGACCCCATCGTCGTCGAGCTGCTCGCCGATCCGCAGCGCCTCTAGTCCGAGCTGCTCGGCGCGCGCAGCGTCGCCGCCAAACACGCACGCCATCGCCTGGTCGGCAAGCATCCGCCCACGTGCGTGCGGAGCGAGCTGGGGCTCGGCCGCACCGAGCCAGCGGTCGACCTGCTCGACAAGCTCCTGCCAGCGACCGTCGAGCCATAGGCCGCGGACCGCGGTCGCGCGCGCCTGATCGCGCGTGCCTGCCGCTGGGCCACGCGCGAGTAGGTCGGCCGCCAGCGATTGGCCCTCGCTGGGTCGGCCACACCACACCAGCGCGTCTGCGAGATCGGCCAGCAGCTGGTCCCGGGCCCGGTCACTCGGGTCCGTGAGCGTGGCCGCCCGCTCGAGCAGCGCGACCGCTGTCTGCGGGGCGCGTAGCACGCAGTCCGCCGCCGCGTCTCGCAACCAGCCAACCGTTTCCCGATCGCCCGCTGAGCCGCCCAGCGAGAGCTGCTCGGCGACCTGCAGCTTCGGAGCACCGGCGTGTGCGAGCGAGCGCCCGGCCTCGCGATGCAGCGCCATCCGTGCGCTTTCCGGCAGATCCAGGTACAGCGCCTCGCGCACCAGGTCGTGACGAAAGCGCAAGACCGCACCCGCCTCCTCCACGACCCCTGCCCGACGAGCCTCGAGCAGCTCATCCAAGACGACCGCGACCGGGCGGCCGGACACCGTCGAGAGATCAGCGATTGAGAATGTCGTTCCCAGCACCGACGCGATCCGCAGCAGCGACAGCGCGGAATCCCCCAAAAGGCCAACCCGCCGCAAGATCGTCAGCCGCAGCGACGGCGGTAACGACTCCCCGGCGAGCTCCGCCACCCCACCCGACAGCTCGATCGCGCCGTCGTCCACAAGCGCACCGATGAGCTCGCACACGAACAGCGGAGTCCCGGCCGACTTCGCGAGTTGCTGCTCGAGCGTCGGGCCGACAGGCACCCCGATCAGCTCGGTGGCCAGCTCCAGCACACGGGCATGCTCCAGCCGCTCTAGGACCAGGTGCAAAGCGCCGACCGCCCGCCAGTCCTCGATCAGTCGCTCCAGCTCCGCCGACCGCGGCGACGGCCGGAACGTGCCAAGCAGCGCGAGCGGCAGATGCGCCAAACGCCGGCCCAGCGCCCGCAACGCGACCAGCGTCCCAGGATCCGCCCACTGCAAGTCCTCAAGCCCGACCACCACCGGGCGCTCGAGCACCAACGCCTCAACGCGCTCGACGATCTGATCGACAAGCCTGTACTCCAACCCTGGAACCGCAACCGACCCCTCCGGCACCTCTGGCACGAACCTCAACGCATCGGCCAGCACCCCGAACGGCCGGCTTCGCTGCAGCTCGTCGGCCCGCGCCGAGAACACGGCGAACGAGGCCTCCGCCGCCGCCGCCAACGCAGCCTGAGCCAGGCGCGTCTTGCCGATCCCGGGCTCTCCCTCGATCAACCCCAAGCCGGCCTTGCCGGCGGACACGCGGCCGAGCCACTCACCGAGCGCTGATAACTCAGCCGCCCGCCCAACCAGAGACACCGAGGCGGCCGCTGCGCCCACGGCCGCAAGCGTACAAGAGTCTGCGCACCTGGCCGATGTCTCGCCCGTCGATCGGCGGCAAGCTCACCACCGAGATGAGAGCACCAGCACAACCCGACCAGCTGCTTGTCAGCTTCAACCCTGATTCGGACCCGCCCGGAGGCACCGTGCGCGACCACACAGGAGCCGAGCAGCAGTTCAACGGCTGGCTCGGACTGCTGCGCCTGCTCGAAATCCACCACCAGCACCCGGCGCGCGACGTCACGCCCGACTACACGACAGGAGAGGACATGAGCACTCAAAGCAACGACACCGCCCCGATCGCCCTACAACCCCGCGAAGGGGAGGCGCTGTGGTTTCTCGGCTTCCTGGTCACGATCAAGGCCTCAAGCGAGACCACAGCGGGAGCAGTCGCGGTCATCGAACACCTGGGACCACGCGGAAGCGGCTCGCCGCTGCACATGCACAGCCGCGAGGACGAGTGGTTCTACGTGACCGAAGGCGAGCTGACCTTCTGGGTCGGCGGCCAGGAGATCAACGCGCCGGCCGGCTCGTTCGTCTACGGGCCAAGAGGCATCCCACACACGTTCACCGTCAGCTCCGAGCAGGCCCGCTTCCTGCTCGTGACCGAACCGGCCGGCTTCGAAGGGTTCATGCGCGCGCTCGCCGAGCCCGCCGAGCGGCTGGAGATCCCACCGGCCCCAAGCGCCCCACCGGACATGACCGCACTGATGACGCTCGCCGTCGAGCACGGAATCGAGATCCTCGGCCCGCCCGGGATCCCCGCCTGACCCGCCACCACCCCACCCCAATGCGGTTGAACGCATAGCGTTGTCCTGCTGCCAACCTGGAAGGAGTTTGTGATGACCTCAGGAACCAGCCACACCTCAACCGACCCGGCCTCGGTCGAGCGCAACAAGGCCCTCTGCCGCCGATGGATCGAGGTATTCAACCAGCGCGACAACGCGGCGGAAGCGGCCGTACGCAGACCAGATTACGTCGCCCACGCTCCCGCGAGCCTGGAACCCGCCCCACTGGACTCCGACGCGTGGACCCAGTTCCTGGCGGGATTCGTAGAAGGCTTCCCCGACCTCCACCTGACAGTCGAGGACACAGCCGGAGACGGCGACCTCGTCGCACAACGCATCCACTTCGAAGGCACCCATACCGGTGGATTCCAGGGGCTGCCCGCAACCGGTAAGAAAGTCTCGTTCGACGGGCTCGAGCTCAACCGGCTGGTCGATGGAAAGGTCGCCGAGCACTGGTTCCAGCTGGACGCCCTCACACTTCTCCAGCAGATCGGTCTCATCGTCGTCCCCGGCCCACGGCTGCTCCCGCGGCTCCTGGTCCATCAACTCAAGAAGCTGCGCAAGATCCGCTGAACTGAACCTCGGACCGGCGTACTCGGTGTCGTAGTGCCACCGAACTGACAGGACGAGCATGGACGTGCCCATCGCGACCGCGAAAGCACAACCGAGCCTGCATCGCGGTCACGACCTGCAGATCCGAAATACCCCTGCTACGAGCGGAGCAGGTCAGACCAGGCGTCGCGGAGAGACACGTCGGTGCTTGTTCGGACGCGGCCGCGACCTGAGGCGCTTCCGGTCTCCATGGCGCCATCCCGTCAGGAGTCTCCGGTTGGCGATGGAGACCGACGGGGGAGCCGCTCCGAAGAGCGGCACCAGCGGATCGCAAATGTGGCTCTCCTGACGTACCCGTCCACGGCGGCGCGTGCGACCCACGCGCAGAGCCGCCGAACTGTCACCGTGATGGCAGCGCAGCCAAGACCCGTTATGGTGGATCCGGGCACACGGGGCGAATGCGCGGTGATCAAGAGGGGCAGGGGACATGTCGGGTGCTGGGCAACGTCGGTGGATTCGGTGGCGGGCGCGGTCGGCGGCCGGGGGCCAGTGGCTCGCGGCGGTGATGATCGCCGTGTTCGGGGCGACGGTGCTGGTGGCGTCGGTTGCCGCGGCGAGTGCGGCCACCACCGGGGGAGTGCTGTATGCCTTCGGGGCCAATGGTTCTGGCGAGCTGGGCTCTGCCAGCAGTATCAGCAACGCGAATCCGACGCCGGTCGCCCTACCCGCGGGTGTTGGTGCTGTCACGGAGATCGCCGCTGGGGAATCGCCCCAGGGAATGGGCTACAGCCTCGCGGTCAGCGCCAGCGGCGGGCTGTATGCCTTTGGCGATAACCAATACGGCGAACTCGGCATCGCGACCAACAGCGGCTCAGATGTATCGAATCCCACGCCGACGGTGGTCACGCTTCCGGGGCAGGATGGTGCGGTGACGCAGGTCGCGGCCGGAGGCGGCTACAGCCTCGTGCTCACCGCCACCGGCCAGCTCTACGGGTTCGGCAACAACGACTCTGGCGAGCTGGGCACCCCCAGCAACAACGGCACCTTCAACGCGAATCCAACGCCGACCCTGGTCGACCTGCCCGGGCAAGATGGTGCGGTCACCCAGATCGCGGCCGGATTTGACCACAGCCTTGTGGTCACCTCCAGTGGCCAGCTCTACGCCTTCGGTTACAACGGCTGCGGTGACCTTGGCAATGCCACCAACGACGGTGCGGACGTCGCGAATCCGACGCCGACATTGGTCAGCTTGCCGGGGCAAGTAGGCCCAGTCACGCAGGTCGCCGCCGGTGGGTTCCAAAGCCTCGTGATCACGGCCAGCGGGCAGCTCTACGCCTTCGGCCAGAATGAGTATGGCGAGCTGGGCCTGACCGCTAACAGCGGCAGCTACGTCGCGAATCCGACCCCGACGCTGGTCACGCTCCCGGGAGCAACCGGTACGGTCGCGCAGATCGCCACTGGCCTCAGCCATAGCCTCGCCGTGACCTCAACGGGCCAGCTCTACGCCTTTGGTGACAATGACTACGGTCAGCTTGGCAACGACACCGGAAATGGCACCACGGCCGCCAATCCCACGCCGACGCAGGTGACGCTGCCGGGCCAGAATGGTGCGATCACGCAGATCGCTGCTGGTGAAGAGCACAGTCTTGCGGTGACCGCCAGCGGTCAGCTCTACGCGTTCGGCGACAACGACGACGGTCAGCTCGGCAACGACACCGACAACGGCTCGGACACCGCGAACCCGACGCCGACGCTGGTCGGCTTCCCGACGGGCATGACGGTCGATAGCGTCGCCGAGGGCCCGACGGCCAGGCACACGTTGGCGATTGTCTCCGGACCCGCCACCGTGCCAGCGCCAGCTCCAGCCCCTCCCGCCACCGTGCCAGCGCCAGCTCCGGCCCCTCCCGCCGCCTCGCAGCCTCCTGCGATCTCGCCGCCGCCCCCGAAGCGCTCGACGCCGGCAGCCGCGGCTCGACCGCCGATCGTCTCGCGCATTGCGCAGTCTCACTCGCGCTGGCGGGCGGGCAAGCGGGCGGCGACGGTAACCGACCGACGCATCCAGCCGGTCGGCACGACGTTCGCTTGGACGCTGGACCGGCCGGCAAGGGTGAGCTTCAGCTTCGCCCAGCTGCTGGCGGGACGCCGAGTCAAGGGTCGCTGCACGCCCCGGACCAGGCAGCGCCGGCACCGCTCGGTGTGCACGCGCGTCGTCACCCGGGGCACGCTCTCGTTCAGTGGACGCCGCGGCCGAAACAGGGTTTTCTTCTCGGGGCGCATTTCATCCGCGAAGACGCTGAGGCCGGGCCGCTACAGGGTGATCATCAGCGCGGCAAACTCCGTTGGGCGCTCAAAGTCCCACTCGCTGGGCTTTACGATCGTGCCCTGACGTCGGCGCACCGCTTACCGAGGAGCATGTCAGCCACCGGCCCGCTTCGACTGCGCGACCCGCGCCAAGCAGCGGCGACTCGGTGTTGGCACGCTCGCCGTGAGCAACCAAGGTCGATGCAGAAGACCAGCCAAACTCCGATCGCTGCCACATTCTCACGAAACAGTGAAGATGGGACGTCGCGTCCCGCCGGCTCCACAGCTTCCGCTCTTCGATCAAGCCGAAGACGTAAGCAGCAGCCGGAGCGACGCTGCCCGAGCGGCGACGAAGGAGCCGACGCTATTGCCGAACCGGCGCGCCTCGTATCGTCGCTTAGCGACCGTGCGAGGGCGCGGCCGCGTGCTGTCAAAAGCGCAAGTCAGCGTCTGCGTCTCGCCAGTGGCAGCGTTGCGTAACAAGTCATGGCTACGCCCGCAAAGGTTTCACGCGCTTTACATCGCGTTGCTCCCAAACCCGCCTCAGCTGGGACTTGAGGAACTGATCACTCCAGCAGCGGGAATCGCCCGGACTGCAGCAACGCCACGATCGCATCGTGGGCGCGGGCGCACGGCGGGCCTTATGCTCTGGCTGCCGTGGAGATCCTGACCAGTCGCGTCCTCTTGCGGCCAAGTGACATCGGCCGATCGCTGCGCTTCTACGAGCAAACCATCGGGCTTGCGATCTACCGTGAGTGGGGCACGGAACCGGCGCGCAGCGTCGTCTTCTTCCTCGGCGGCGGCGGTCTGCTCGAGATCTCGGGAACAAGCCCTGTACCTCCGTCGCCGGCGATCAGTCTGGTACTACAGGTCCGCGACGTCACCGCGACCCACGAACGCCTGACCGAGCAGGGCGTTGCCGTAGATGCCGCGCCGGAGCAAAAGCCCTGGGGTCTGATCGAGATGACCGTCCGTGACCCGGACGGACTCCCGCTCATCATCGTTGAGGTGCCGCCCGAGCATCCGCGCCGTCGCGGCTAGGGCGGCCTGACCCGACAGTTCGCCTTCGAGTATCCGCTGCTCACGTCCGCTGAGGCTTAGCCGACGATGACCTCGCCACCGCGGTCGGGGACGACGACGAGCAGGCTGCGCCGGGCGCGTTCGGCTTGCCGGTGGGCGGGACGCAATCGCAGTGGCGCGGCCGCTCGCAGCACCTCGCGCATCTCCATCTCGGCGAACGGCGCGCCGGCACAGCGACGTACTCCCCCGCCGTACGGGATCCAGGACAGGGGATCGGGCGCCGGACCGTCGAGCCATCGCTCGGGCCGGAACGCCGCGGCGTCGGGCCAGAGATCCGCGCGGCGCATCGCCAGCCACAGGCAGGCGGCGACCTGGACGCCCGCCGGGATCGTCCGGCCGCCGATCCGCGCCGGCGCGAGCAACAGCCGTGGAGCGATCGTCAGCGTCGGGCGCACTCGCAGCACCTCCTTGACGACCGCGGTGACGTAGGCCGGATCCCCGTCCCGGAGGCGCACCTGCACCTCGGGGTGACGGGCGAGGCGCTCGAACGCCCACGCCAGCGACGCGGCTGAGCTGTCGTGTCCGCCCATCAGCAGGGCGACCAGTTGATCGCGCAGATGCCGATCGGTGGGCGGGCGGCCGTTCTCGTCGCGCGCCTCGAGCAGCAGGTCCAGCACCGACTCACCGTCGTGCTGCCCGGCCGGCTCGGCCCGCCGTCGCGCCAGCAACTCGTAGAGCACGCCGTCAAAGCGCTCGACCGCGATCCGAAAGCGGCCCCACGGGCTCCGCGGTCCGAGGTCGCGCATCACCACCACCATCGCCAGGAGCCGGGGGAGCGAGCGCACCCCGGACAGCGTCTCCTCAACGGCGTCGCGCAGCTGCGTGAACTCAGCCGCATCGCGAGCGCCGAACACGACCCGGAGGATGATCTCCAGCGTGAGCTGTCGCATCCGCTCCAGGGTGTTCACCGGACCGCTCCACCCGTCCAGCTCGCGCTGCGCCAGATCGGCGACCA
>Ga0302325_10004549_pt1 | contig 31997 bp, 27 predicted proteins | sample Palsa_T0_2_FD_201948 | JGI IMG/M metagenome (GOLD analysis project Ga0302325, IMG submission 201948) | Peat permafrost microbial communities from Stordalen Mire near Abisko, Sweden - Palsa_T0_2 | ecosystem: Environmental > Terrestrial > Soil > Palsa > Peat permafrost | place: Sweden: Abisko... | reverse complement strand
CGCCTTCTGCCCGCTCGCCCTCCACTCTCGAACGCGCTCCGACCACTTCGTCTCGTTTTCCGTCATGCGCGCAGAATGCCGCTCGCTGCGCCGACCGGGAAGAACGGGGCTCGTGCAGGGGGTACCCGTCTGCTGCTGCACGGTGGTGTAGTTGCTGGTCTGCAGACTCCAGTCCCAGACCAGCGACGAGGATCGATGATGAAGTTCGGAAAGTTCGCCGCCTCGTAGCGTCCGTCGCCGAGGACCCACAGTGTGACCCTGACGGTCGCCCCTGTTCCGGCGGCCACCATGCGAAGCGGCAGTGTGAGGCTTGCTCCGGGGCTGGTCACGCTGACGGGGCGCATCGCCTGTACGTCCTGGCCGGGCTGGAGCTTGAGCGCGAGGAAGTCGAACCCGCCTTGCACGTACGCGGCAATGATGGGTTCGATGTCGGCGGGAATGGCAAAGCCGTTGGCGGTCAGCCAGTCCGACAGCGCGGTGGGATCGGTCGACTGGAGCTGCACGGTGTCGTAGGGCCCTACCCGGCACGAAACGGCACGGACGCCGGTGCCACGCTGGAAGCGACGACGACCCCCCCGGCGTAGGGAGCTGGTACGCCACCTACGGCACCCACGAAAAGAGGAAGGGACGATGCGAGCTCTTTGCACCTCCGCGGTTTCTCTGGTCCTCCTCGCCTGCCATGGCTCCCCGAGCCGCGCGGGCTCCGAGGGGATGTCCAGCGCCGGCGGTGCGGATGTGACGACGCACGCGTCGCCGACCACGACGGGCGACGCGGAAGCGCCGATGGCCACCGCCGAGACCGCCGGGGAGGTGGACGGGACCGCCCTCCGCGCGCGAAATCACGCGCGCCTAGCTGCCGACAGATCGCCGGTGGTCGTCCTCCAGAGCCACGACGCGAGACCGGCCCTGGACCTGGGGCAGCGCCTCTGCGAGGCCGTGGTGCCGAAGAGGCCCGCACCGACGCCCATCCTGCTCAAGCCCAACATCGGCGGCTTCGACTGGTTCAAGGACCCCACCAAGCACGACGGCGACGACGGCCTTCGCGGGCGCGTTACGGATCCCGAGTTCGTCCGCGGCGTAGTGCGCTGCCTCCGTGCGCGCGGGCACGACCACATTACCCTAGCCGAGGGCTGGGGCGCGACGCACAAGGACTGGGTGCACCTCATCGAGGTCACGGGGTACGCGCAGATGGCGCGCGAGGAGCACGTCCCGCTCGTCGCCCTGGACGACGACGGCGTCTTCGACGTGGAGGGCGACCAGCCAGGAAAGCCGCTCGGCATCCACGGGATGGAGCAGACCCACGTCCCCACGCTGCTCGTCCCAAAGCTCCTCGCCGATACGCTGGCGCACGGGATGTTCATCTCGCTTCCGAAGATCAAGGCGCATCGCTTCGCCGTCTTCTCCCTCTCCATCAAGGGGATGCAGGGTACGGTCATGCTCAGCGACGAGGCCCCGGCCTTTCGCAACAAGTGGCGCATGCACCGGGAGCTCAATCCCTGGCTCGAGGCGCAGAAGAAGGGGCATGAGGACCGCGCGGCATACGTGGCGGCGCTGGAGACCTTCGCCGAGCGCATCGCCGACGTGCTGGAAGTGGAGGCTCCCGACGTGGTGCTGGCGGAGGGCGCTCCCGCCGAGGGCGGTGACGGCTTCGAGAAGCTCTGGCCCAGCGCCGAGCGCTTCGCTGTCGGAGGGACCAACCCCATCATGGTCGATCGCGTCGGCGCGCAGCTTCTCGGGTTGTGGGACAACGCGGAGCTGGCGCGCGAGCTCGGCGGCCACGCGACCTCGCCGCTGCTGGAGGCCGCGGCGAAGCGCTTCGGCATGGACATCGCCGCGCCTGCGTTGACCGGGGACGGCGCCGTGCTGCTGGCCACGCGGCGCCCCGTTCACTTCCTCGCGATGGCCGGCTTCGCTCTCCACTCCGACTCCGAGGGCTCGGCGCTGGCCGCTCCGGCTCCCGCACCTGCGCCACCCGCGCCGTCCGTCGAGAGGCCGCTGGCGCATGCCGCAGCCCTCGGTACGGATCTCCTCGATGTGGACGGCCGCGACGACGACGCCGCGTGGGCGCGCGCGACACCCGTCGCATGGGATACGGACTACGCCGGGAACCCCAGCGGCATCCGCACGCGCGTTCGCTTTCTCCACTCCGACACCGGCCTATTCGTCCTCTGGCAGCTCGACGGCGCGGGATTGAACACGGACCTCACCCGCGCCACGGACGTGCCGCGACCCAGGCTCTACGAAGAGGACTGCGTCGAGCTCTTCTTCACGCCCGACGCGAAGCGCTCGGGACACTATTTCGAGACGGAGCTAGGGCCCTTTGCGCACTTCTTCGACGTCGAGGTGGACCTCGACGCACACACCTCGAACACCCACTGGTCGAGCGACGTCCTGGTGCGCGCGACGCAGAATGGAGCAGCTCACCGCGCGGTCATCGAGGCCGAGCTTCGCTCTCCTCCGTTCCTGCCGCCCAACCTGTTGCCCGGCGCCCGTCTCCCTCTGGGCCTCTATCGCATGGAGGGGGTGGCGCCGCGCCACTACCTCGCCTGGAGCCCGCCGCGCACGCCCAAGCCCAATTTCCACGTCCCCGACGCCTTCGGAACGCTCGTCGTGGACCCATGACGAAGTCTCTTCCCTAGGCCCCCGGGCATGCTTAGCATCGGGCGCCCTAAGGAGGGGTTGCTCGATGACCAAGTTGCGACGCGTTGGAACGACACTACTGGGACTCGTACCGCTGGCAGTGCTCACACTGACCGCGGCCTGCGGCGGTGCACCACAGACGTTCAGAGGCTCACAGTCTTTCGTGGTCGCGGGCATGCCGCCCCCGCCGCCGCCTCCCCCCCCGCCACCTCCCCCCCCACCCCCGCCTCCTCCGCCGCCTCCTCCTCCGCAGGCGCGCCTCATCGAAGTTCAGGCCAAGGAGAAGATTCAGTTCGAGAAGGGCAGCTCCAAGCTGGCCAAGGTCTCCGACCACATCCTCGAAAAGGTCGTGGCCATCGTGAAGGAGAGCCCGCAGATCAAGCACATCGACATCGACGGGTACACCAGCTCGGAAGGGATCCCGGCGAAGAACAAGGCACTCTCGCAGGCGCGTGCCGAATCGGTGCTCAAGTTCCTGATCGATCACGGCATCCCCAAGGAGAAGCTGACCGCCAAGGGCTTCGGCTCGGACAATCCCATCGCCCCCAACGACACCGAAGAGAACCGCGAGAAGAACCGCCGGGTCACCTTCGAAGTCGAAGAGCTGAAGTAGGAGAACGAACATGAAAACGCACGTCCTCTTCTGTCTCTCCGTTCTCGCGCCGATGGCGGCGCTCGGCTGCAACGGCGCCATCCGCGTGGGCGATGCCTACCGCGACGACACGGCGAAGTTGCTCGCGGCGCAGGCCAACCCGCGCATCCACGATTGCTTCGACGGCATGGTGAAGACCACACCGGGTCCCAAGAGCCTGCAAGGAACGACGACGGTCCATTTCATCGTCGCCAAAGAAACCGGCCTCATCACCAACGTCAACGTCATTCCCGAATCGACGACGGCGCAGCCGCCGGTCGCCCAGTGCGTAGTCTCGGCGCTCAACGGACTCAAGCTCGACCCGCCTGACGGGGTCGACGGCGACGCGACCTTCGTCTGGGAGTTCGTGGTCCAGTAGCATCCCTCCCACACGCCACGTTCGCCGGAGGACTCGTTCGGGGCCACGGTGGCGGACGACGAGAGAGCGCGGAGGGGAAGTCAGCCCTTCGCGCTCGTCTTGTGGTTCTTACCATTGTCCGCGAGCCTTGCGACGCTTCTTCACCCCGTGAGAATGTCGGCGCCGGAGCGCTTGGGCCGCATCGATTCGCGGGTGCGCTTGGCGCTGCTGTTCAGCACGCGCGTCACCTCTTCGAGGCCGCTGGCGGCGAGCAACTCCTCGCGGCCTCGCGCGTCGAAGGTGGAGCGGGCGATGGAGGCCAGGATGCGCACCTCCTCCTCGTAGGCCTTGGGGGGGATGAGCAACAGGAACACGACGCGCGCCGGACGGCCGTCGGGGGCGTCGAAGTCGATGCCGCGCGCTGATCGACCGAGCGCCAGAAGGGGGCGCTGCAGGCCTTCGACGGCGGCGTGGGGGATGGCCACCTCGTCGCCGAGGCCGGTCGGCGCCACCAGCTCGCGCTCCAGCACCGCGGCGCGCGCGATGCGCTTCTTGCCGGCGAGGAGCGACCCGAAGGCGCGCACGAGCTCGTGGATGGCGTCCGCCGGGTTGCCGGCGTGCATCTCGCTCACGAATGCGCCGCGCCGCAGAAGCGTAACCACGTCCTCCTCCGGCGCGTCGCGATAGAGTAGCCAGGTCATCGCCGGCCCGCTGAGCAGCGAGGTGCCGAGTGCCATCACCACCAGCGCCACGAAGAGCCGGTCGCCGAGCAGCCCCGCGTCGCGGGCGACGGAGGCGAGGATGACCCCCATCGCCCCGCGCGCGCTCATTCCGAAGCCAACCGCGGTCGCCTCGCGCCACTTGAGGCCTCCCAGGCGCGCGCCCAGCGTAGAGCCGGCGATCTTGGTCACCGTGCCCAGCGCGAAGACCGCGGCGCACAGTGGGAGGTCGAACGCCAACGCGAAGTCGAGGCGCAGGCCGATGGAAGCGAAGAAAACGGGGGCGAAGACGTGGGTCACGAAGTCCTCGACCACCATGCGCGTGCGCGCCTGAAGCTTTGCTGACCCGCCGCCGGCCAGGCCCGCCACGAAGCCCCCCAGTGCCGCCGGCAGGCCGATGGCGCGCGTAGCCGCCGCCGCCAGCAGCGCGAACACCACGACGACGGGGAGCACTCGTCCCGCGGTCGGCGTTCCTCCGCGGCGCAGGCGCTCGAACACTCCGCCGAGCAAGCGCCGACCGGCGACCAGCATGGCCACCGCGAACACCCCCCCGAGCACCAGGGTGCGAAGGAACGATGCGGCATCGAGGCCAACACCGCGGACCGAGCCTAGAAGCAGCGAGAGCGCGAGCCAGCCGACCACGTCGTCGATCATCGCTGCCGCCATCACCATCAGGCCGACGTCGGACTTCAAGAGACCGAGATCGAGCAGCGTCTTGGCGATGACCGGGAGCGCCGACAGGCTGAGCGCGACGCCGAGGAGGAGGGCCGCCGGGAGGCGGCGCGAGGGATCGACCAGGTCCGCGTTCGGCAGGAGCAGGCCCAGGGCGATGCCGCCGGCGCCCGGCAGGACGATGCCGAGAAGGCCCGCGGCGAGGGCGCTTTTGCCGCGACGACGCAGGATGCCGACGTCGATCTCCATGCCCACCACGACGAGCAGCAACACCAGGGCGACCGTCCCGTAGCCGCGAACCATGGTCTCGCCGGGACCGAGCGCGAAAAGCCAGGTCTCGGCGCGCGGCGCGATACGACCGAACACGGTCGGTCCCAGCAGGATCCCCGATGCGATCTCCCCTACCACTCGTGGCAGGCCGACGACGCGCCCCAGCTCGCCGAGGAGCCGCGCGGCGCCGAGCAGGATGGCCAGCGCCAGCAAGAAGACGACCACGTCGCGATCGCTCATGCGGCGTCCGAGGTTGTCGAGCCCGTCACCGTACCCACACCGGCGCGACGATGGGAGGTGAAGGCGTGGTAGGAGTGGCTTTCCGTGTGGGGCTTGATCGTCGCCGCGCTCTGCATCGCGCTCAACGGATTCTTCGTCGCGGCGGAGTTCGCGCTCGTCAAGGTTCGGGCCACCAGCCTGCGCTCGCGCGCGCGCAAAGGCGAGAGGAAGGCGCGCCTGGCGGAGACGATTGTCGGGCGCCTCGATCGGTACCTTTCCGTCACCCAGTTCGGCATCACGCTGGCGAGCCTGGGGCTAGGCTGGATCGGCGAGCCCGCCGTGGCAACGGTGCTCGACCGGACGGCGATCCTGGTCAAGGGCACCCCGGCCACCGGCGGGCTGCACGTCGCGGTGGACCTGCTGGCGTTTGCCATCCTCACCTTCGCCCACGTGCTCTTCGGGGAGCTCGTTCCCAAGCTGGTCGCCATCCAGCGATCCGAGGGAACGGCGCTCGCCTCGGCCATCCCGCTGCGCGCCATCTACCTCACCTTCTTTCCGCTGCTCTGGCTCCTCGAGCGCTCTTCGCGCGTCATCCTGCGCGCGGTGGGCATGTCGCCGGACGGGGCGAGCGTCGAGGGGCGCTTCAGCGAAGACGAGATCGTCGCCATCCTTGCCGCCGGCGCCGCACGGTCCCCGCGCGGGAAGATGCTCGGCGAGCTCTTCGAGCGGGTGATGCGCTTCTCGCAGCGTGCGGCGCGGCACTCCATGGTCCCGCGCGTGGACGTGGTCTCGCTCCCCCTGCAGACCACCGGCGAAGAGGCGCGCCGCTTCGTTCGGTCGCATCAGTACTCGCGCATCCTGCTCACCCACGGGCGCTCGCTCGACGAGGTCGCGGGCTACCTCTACGCCAAGGACTTCCTGCTCCATCCCGACGCGGCCACGCTGTCCGGCCTGTCCGCCCTGCGGCGGGACATCCTCTTCGTGCCGGAGGTGCAGAGCGGCGTGGACGTGATGCGCGAGATGCAGCGCAAGCAGACCCCCATCGCCGTAGTGGTCGACGAGTACGGTGGGACGAGCGGCATCCTGACCATGGAAGACTTGCTCGAGGAAATCGTCGGCGAGATCCGTGACGAGTTCGACGAGGAGCCGCAGAAAGTGATCAAGGTCGCGGGGACCGAGGACGCCTGGGACGTCGATGGTCGCGCGGCGATGGACGAGCTTCGCGCCATCGGGGTGCCGGTGGCGGACGCCGACCTGGGCGAGCCGGTGGGGACGCTGGTGGTCGAACTGCTCGGTCGTCTGCCGCGCGCGGGCGACAAGGTGGAGCTCGGCCGCGGGGCCACGGCGGAGGTGACCGCCATCGCGCGGCGGCGAGTGACGCACCTGCGCGTGCGCATCAAGAAGGAGCCGGAGCCGGACGCGACGAGCGGGGAGGATGGGACGGGCACGGGATGAGGCGATGGTTCGCTCGCGGCGCGCTCGTCCTGGCGACGCTCGCCTGCACCTGGCTCACGTTCGCACGGCTGACGCTGTCGAGCGACCTGTCGACGCTGTTCCCGGAGAGCGGCGACGCCGGGGTGCTCGTGCGCTTCATGCACGCGTTCGGCGGGCGCGACTCGGCCATCGTCCTGGTGCGCGGCGAGAAGGCCGAAGACGTCTCCCAGGTTGCCGAGGACATCGCCGAATCACTGCGAGACGCGCCATCGATCGCACGCGTCCTCGATCGGGCACCTCGCCCGGGGCCGCCCGGCGACCCTACGCTCGCTTGGGCCTACGCCGACCCGGACGCCCGGAGTAGGCTGGCGGCCATCGTCACGCCCGATGGGATGCGCGCACGTCTGCGGGAGTCGCGCGCGCTCTTGCTCGCCCCGGTCGGAAGCGAAGAGCTGGAGACCTGGCTCGCGCGCGATCCGCTGCGGCTGGCGCAAGTCCCGTGGGAGGCGCCGGCGGAGCTGGCGGCCAGCGTGGCGGCCGCCCCGGGGGGAGCCTTCGTAGCCGACCAGGGTCGGGCGCGCCTGGTCATCGCCGAGCCCCGCGGGAGCGCCTTCACCTCGGAGGCGGCGCGCGCCGTGGTCGAGGACGTAGAGCGGGCCGAGACGGCGGCGCAGCGCCCGGGGGTCACCACCGAGCTCGCCGGCGGACACGCCATCGCCTGGGCCACCGAGCGCATGCTCAAGCGCGATCTCCTGGTCAGCGGGACGCTGTCGGCGGTGCTGGCGTCGCTGGCGTTCGTCGTCACCTTCCGTCGCGCGCGCGCACTTGCCGCCGTGCTGCCGCCGCTGGCGCTGGGAACGCTGTGGACCACCGGCCTCGCGGCACTCTTCCCGGCCGGGGTCAACGCGGTCGCCATCGCATTTGCGGCAGTCGTGGTCGGCGTCGGCGTAGACACCGGTGTGCACGTCTACGCGGCGCTGCTCGACGCTCGGCGGGCGGGCCTCCCTCCCTCGGAGGCGGCGACGGAGGCGCGGGCGATCACCTGGAAGCCGACGCTGACCGCCGCTGCGGTGGCGGGCGTGGCCTTCGCGTCGCTCGGACTGAGCGGGCTCCGTGCGATGAAGCAACTCGGCCTCCTGTGCGGCGCCGGGGAGGTGCTGACTGCGGTGGCCATCCTGCTGGTGACGCCCGAGATCGGAGCCTGGCTCGAGCGCAGCCCGCCCCCTGCCCTGCGCAAGGCGTGCTGGATCGACGCGCTCGCGTGGCCCACGCGCACGCGCCGACGCGCGCTGTGGGCTCTGGCCGTGTCGGCGGTGCCCCTCGTGGCCTTGGCCTTGGTCGGCTGGCCCCGTCCGGCGGACGCGCTGGTGGCGGTGCGTCCGGCGACGCTGGAGCCGCTGGCCGTGGAGTCGCGGATTCACGCGCTGTTCGGCGGTCGCGCCCGGCAGTGGATCGTCCTCAGCAGCGACGCGGACGAAGAGCGCGCCAGGGCGCGAGCGGACCGGGTGGCCGAGGTGCTGGCAACCATGCAGGATGCCTCCCTGGTCGAGGGCTTCGATGCGCTCGCCACCTTCGCACCCTCGGCGACCACGCAGCGCATGCGCCTCGCCGAACGCGACGCGCTCGACCTCCCTGCGCGGCGCGATGCGCTGGGCGCGGCGCTGCGGGACACGGGGTTCTCCGTGGAAGCCTTCACCCCGGCCCTGGAGGCGTTTGCACACCCGTCGCACGACGTCGTCGCGGGCGGGGGCGGGGCGGAGGGCGCTCTCGCCTGGCTCTTCGCGCGACACGTGGCGCATGACGGCGGTCAGACGCTGGTGACCACCTTCGTGCGCCCCGTCGGCGACCCGGCGATCGACGCGCGCCTGCGTGCCGCCATCCTCGCGGCCGACCCCGGCTCGGCCGTGACTGGGTTCGATGCTATCGACCGTGCGCTGCGTGAGGTGCTGGGCCGCGACCTGGTCCTCGTCGGGGGTGTCGCGCTCGTCGCGGTCGCCGTGGCGATGCGCCTCGCGCTCCGCAGCGCGCGGGGGGCGGCCGTCGCGCTGGCGACGCTGGCCTGCGAGATGGCGCTGGTCGGCGTGGCCATGCGGGCGCTGGCAGTGCGCTGGCACGTCTACGACGCGCTGGTCTTGCCGGTGCTCTTCGGCGTGACCATCGACGAGTCCATGTTCCTTCTCCACGCGGCGCGCGACCGGCCCCTCGAGGAGGCGCTGCGCGCCCAGGGTCCCCTCGTCGCCGCCACGGCGCTCACCACCGCCGCGGGATTCGCCGCCCTCCTCGCCTGCCACTTCGACGGCCTCCGCGATCTCGGCCTGGTCGGGACGCTGGGGGTCCTGGCCGGGCTGGTTGCGGCGCTCGTCGTCGTCCCCGCCGCGCTGCGGGTCATGGCGCCGCGGTCGTGAGAACCCGCGACCGGGCGCCGGGGACCCTGTTCGAGTGCCACCAAGCGGGCAACCGCCGGCCTCCTCTGTCCGACGGGAGAGTATGGGAAAGCCCGCTGCTCTCGCCCGTCTCGCCATCGACGTGTTCGCCTCCATCCTCGCGCCCCCGCGATGCGCCGCGTGCGATGCGCAGGTCGGACGGCTCGCCGCGTTCTGTCCCCCGTGTGCCAGCACCGTGGACGCCGCCGGCGCCGACCCTGAAGGGGCGCTGGCCGCGTTCGTCTACGGCGGGGCCATGGCGCGGGCCATCGTTCGTCTGAAGTACGAGGCGCGGCCCGACCTGGCGCGCCCGCTCGGTGATCTGCTCTACCGGGCGCTGGAACCCCACGCGCCCTCGCTGCGTGAGGCGGTGGTGGTGCCGGTCCCGCTACACCCGTCGCGTCTCGCCCAGCGCGGCTTCAACCAGTCCGGCCTCCTCGCGCGACGGCTGGCCAGGAACCTCGGCGCGCCCTTCGCCCCGCTCGTTCTGGCGCGCGGGCGCGATACGCCCAAGCAGGCCAGCCTCGACCGCGGCGCCCGTCTCGCCAATGTGGCTGGCGCTTTCCGGGCACGCCAGCCGAAGCGCGTAGAAGGCCGCGCCGTACTCCTGGTCGACGACGTTCGCACCACCGGGGCCACTCTGGCGGCCTGCTCGAGCGCGCTGGTCGAGGCCGGCGCGCGCTCGGTCGTGACCGCGGTGCTGGCCATGGCCTGACCCGCGGGCGCACAAACACCGACCGCTGCGGCCGACCCACCCCGGGCGCGCGAGGCCCCGGAGAAGCGATCTTTTTTTCGCCGGGGAGCTATCATCCAGGGGCCGTGAGCGCAGACAAGGACGGCAAGGTCGACCTCGCGACCCCTGACGCGAAGCCCGCGGAGCGAACGGTGGTGGGTGTTCCGGCGCTTCCCGAGGCGCCGCCCGACCGCCCGAGCGATCGGCAGGTCATGGACCTGCTGCCGACCAAGGAGAAGATCGCGGTGGACGAGCGCAGCCCCGCACCCGGGGAGGCAGCAGGTGCCCGCGCGCTGGAGGCCGACCCTCCGGGAGAGCCCTCCAAGCCGCCGCCTCGCCCGGTTCCCCCGACGCGGACGTTCCCCCCGTCGGCGGACATGTTCCATAGCTCCGGACGGCCGCCGGGCGACCGACCGGCCATGGCCGTGGAGCAGGCGACGCGACCCGGCATGGGACGAAAGAACGTCACTCAGGCGCCGCCATGGGGCGAAGGCGGCGCACGCTTCGGGGCCCCGGTCCCCAAGGGGCCACCAGCGCCGCGATCCCGGGAGCCGTCGATCGAGGAGATCAGCAGCTCGCTGCTTCTGGCCGACTCGTCCAACGAACAGCACGCGGCCGTGGAGGAGCTGAGCGGATCGGTGCTGCTCGACGACGCGACGGAGCGCAAGGGCCCGCCGGTCCTCAGCCGGCCGCCCCCGCCGAACACCACCCGTCCCCGCCCGTCGGTCAAGCCGCCGGTCCCCACGTCGCGTTCGGCGCGCCCACCGGATGCCGCCCCCCAGGCACTGGTGGGCCCATCGGAGCTGCCCCCGCCAACCTCGCAGCCGAAGGTCGACGACGGCGCGCCTGCAGGCGGCGCCCCCGTCGACAGCGCGCCGGTCGACACGGCTCCCGTCGATACCGCGCCCGTCACCCAGACCGACGTCCCGTCCCCGGACGCGACCTCGCCGGACCCTTTGCCGCCACCCGACTCGACCTCGCCCGACCCACCGCCGGCGACCGCGTCGATGACCGGCGACGTCGAGGTGACCCGCCTTCCTCGTGGTCGCCTGGAGCCCTTCATCGACGCCGTACGCAGCGGCCTGCAAAGGGCGCGCACCCACCTCGTCGCATCGCGAGGCGTATGGCAAAGGGCCCGCACCCAGGTCCTCGAGCACGGCGCGCTGCACGTCGAAGGGCGTCCGGCGTGGTTCTTGCCGGTCGTGGCGGCAGGAGGCCTCATCGTGGGCATCGGCCTTCTCGCCCTCGTCGGGTCGATGTTCCATGGCTGCGCCGACACCAGCGACGAGACGGCGTCCGCGCCCGCGCCCGCGCCCGCGCCCGCGCCCGCGCCCGCGCCCGCGCCCGCGCCCGCGCCCGCGCCCGCGCCCGCGCCGACGTCAGACCCCCCGGCGGTCGTCCCCGCGGCGCCGGCGTCGCCCCTGCAAGCCTGCACGGTGGCCGGGGCCCCGCACACCATCGCCCCCAGCGCGACGGTCATGGCGGGCGTCGAAGTGGTGCGGGTGGGTGACGATCTCGCCCTCGGCTTCGCGCCTTCGGACCACGAGGCCATCGGGCTGCGCCTCGACGGCTCTTCGCTTGCCGCGACGTCGACGGTGCGGGTGCACTCCCGCGAGGTCATCCGGCGCGTGACCCCGCTGGTGAACGCTCGGGGCGCGCTGGTCGCGGTGGCGGAAACCGACGGCAAGGACGATCGCCTGCAGGGCCGGCGAACGGTGCTCGCCGATCCCACGGTGCAAATGGGGGCTTCGGACGCGCACGTCGCGTGGGCCTGGGTTGGCGGCGCGCCCGCCGGAGTGCTCTGGCCGCTCGACGAGGAGGGAGACGTGGAATCTCTGCGCGGAGCCGCGGAGAACGTCGGCGAGCGCACCGTTGCCATCGCCTTCCGACGTGGGGGCGCGGTGTGGACGGGCGTCGTCACGGGCGCCCCGGACTTCACGACCCGAGGAGCGCTGGCACGCATCGACGGCCTGGGCACCGCCGTGGGCTCGCCGGCCATCGCGCTCAGCGGCGGAAGCGTCATGGTCGCCTGGTCCGATCGCCCGTCGTCCGACGATCCCTGGCGGCTGCGCTGGACACGCTTCGAGGCCGGCGGCGCCCCCTCCACGCCGCAGACTTTCGCACCCCCCGCCGGCGGCAAGGGGCAGCAAGCCATGTCCCCGAGCCTGGCCGCGCTCCCCGGGAACCGGTTTCTCTTGGTGTGGACGGAGGGCCCAGCCTCGGGCCATGACGTGCGCGCGCTCACGCTGGGTCCTGACGGGAAGCCTTTCGGTGCGCCGCTGGTCCTCTCCAATCCGGGCGTCAATTCCGGTCAGGCGCAGGCGGCGGTCACCCGGCAAGGGCAGGGCGTGGTCGCGTTCCTGGAAACGGGCGGCGCCGGCTACCAGGTCGTCGCCACGCCCATCGCCTGCGGCGAGTGACCTTCAGCAGCCCGGCGTGCGGCTCCGGGCAGAGGAGGGTGGAGGAGCGCGCTACTGAACCGTGGCAAGCGCGGTCGCGAAGCAATCGGGGGCGATGAACTCCGTGAAGCGCTTGGCTTCTTGCCCGTGGCTGTCGAGAAAGACCACCACCGGAAGCCCCTCGGTGGCGCGGTACTTCTGTCGAACCTTGGCCACGGCAGCATCGTCGTCGTCTGTCGCATCGATGTGAAGCGCCACGAATCGCGCCCCTTCCTTCTGAACCTTGGGATCGGGGAACGTCTTCTCGTCGAGCTCTTTGCAGGCGCCACACCAGCTCGCGCCAAAATCGATGAGCACCGGCTTGTGCTCCTCGCTGGCGCGGGCGATGGCCACCGATTCGCTGGTCTCCCAGTGGAGCTGCGGCGGGAGCTCGTACCAAGTGACCACCATGAAAAGCCCGGCGATGGCCGGCAAGAGCGAGGCGCGATGCGCCGTCTTGGACAGGCGCGCAATGGAGGAGTTCCGGCGCTCGGCCGCGACGTGAATGCCGCCGAGGGCGAGCCCGACCGCCAGGATGACCATGGCCGCCGCGCCATACGCCGGACCGGGGTGAGCCAGCTTGTGAACGGCCTCCCGTGGAAGAGCATCGCGGACGTAGGCGACGGCCATGTAGGCCAGACACACTCCGCCCACCCACTTGACCCCCACCATCCAGGCACCCGCTTTGGGGAGGCTCACAGCAAAGGTGCCCACCACGAAGAATAGCGACCCCAGACCCAAGCCGTAGAGCGTCATCGCGGCCGTGCCGACCGCGACGTTGCGCGTCGTGGCGATCCACCCGAGCAACCCGAAGAGGAATGGGCCCACGCAGGGCGCCGCCACCAGACCGCAGACCAGCCCGAGGAGAAACGCGCCGCGCACGCCGGATCCGCCTACGCTGGAAAGGCGATTGTTGAGGCTTGCCGGAAGCGCCAGCTCGAACGCACCGAAGAGCGACGCGGCGAGGGCGAGAAAAACGATGGCGATGAGGCCGACGATCCACGGGTTGCCCAGCGCCGATCCGAAGCCCTTGCCGGTCATCGCCGAGGCCACGCCCATCGGCGCGAACAGACAAACGATGCCGAACACGAAGCTCAGCGAGAGCAGCGCGCCCTGCCAGCGGCTCTTGGCTTCCTTGGCGCCGAAGACCGAGACGGTGATGGCGATCATCGGATAAACGCAAGGCGTGAGGCTGGTGGCGAGACCGAAGACGTAGCTCGCGCCGAGGGCCACGAACGTCCCCTGGGCGAGGTACCGCTCGAAGCCGCCGGTGTCGGAAGCGCACTCGTCGGCGCAGGCCACGAGCGGCCAGAGCACCAGCGCCGTCGCCAAGAGCGAGGCCATGAGCAGTTTGGAGCGCGGCTTCACGAGGTTTCCTCCCGACAGGCGTGTCCCGCGTTGGACCGCGGCGGCTCTCCGAGCCGAACCATAGCGGAACGGACGCCGCCGCGCCGCAAGGGCCTCCTCCGCGGCGCGTCAGCCGCCCCTAGCCCGGCTGATCCGTCTGGCTCAGTTGGCGGACATCTTGGCCAGTGTCGCCCGCGCCATTCTCAGCTCGGCGTCGAGGGCGATGGCCAGCGACGGCCGGGCGGCCGCCGTCCGGCGCATGAAGGCGCCGAGGTAGCGTTGCGCAGCGGGCCACGCGCCGGCGGCGTAGGCCAGATGCCCGAGGACAAAGCGGCCGTAACCCTGGCCGCACGGGGCCGTCGCAAGCTCGTCGATGGTCGATTGAAGATCGCTCACCCGTTCGCCTGACGCCAGGCGGACGAGGGCGAGATGGGCGCGGTAGAGCGGCTTGTCGCGTGTTCCCCAGCGGACCGCGCGTTCGAGCGCGCCAATGGCCTCGTCGTAGCGATGCGCCATGAAGAGCGTGCTCCCCAGCGTCCACTGATGAAACGGGCGTCGCGACGGGGGACCGCGCCGCGCCGCGATGCGCAGATGCGAGACCGCCCCGTCGAGGTCGCCCAGGGCGAGTGCGGCGCGTGCGGCATCCTGGTGCAGTACGTCGCCCAGCACATCGAGATCGAGCGCCTGGAGAGCGGCCTGGAGCGCGGCGCGAAACCGTCTGGCCTCGTAGTGGGAAAGGTAGAGCTGGCGGAGGAGCATCGCCTGGGTGGTCCTGTCGAGAGGCGCTCGCGTGGCGAGCCCTTGCTTGGCCCAGCGCGCGCGGGACGCGGCCGAGCGGGCGGCCATCGCCTTCTGGAGCAGGTCCTCCGCCGTGGATGTTCGGGTGGGCGAGCCGGGGGCGGCGCGCCGGGTCGTGGTCACTGCCGCAGCCTACCATTCAGGCTCTCGAACGGCCAAAACGTGCTACCCGTCGACCCTCCCACCACCGTGCGCGCTCGCTCCCTTGCTCGGCCGATGCCGCCCTTTGTCTCGCTCCTGGGCGCGCTCCTGGGCGCGCTCCTCGGCGCCTGCGGCCATCGCGCCACCCATGACGACTGCCAGCTCATCGTCGATCGCAGCGTGGAGCTGCAGATGCGCGGCGCGAGCGAGAACGACGCCCAGGCCATCGCCAAGCGGGAGGCGGAAGTCCGCGCCGAGCTCGGCGACGAGATCAACATCTGCGAGCGGGACCGCCGCGTCACCGACAAGATGATGGCCTGCGTGCGGTCGGCTGCGACCGCGGGGGAGCTGGAAACGTGCCTGAAGTAGCGCGCGCGCAGGCCCCGGTGTGTCGTTCACCTGCCCGCAGCCCTTTCGCGGCGATCGCTGCGCTGCTCGCCATCGCGGCCTCCGCGGGCGCGTGCAAGGCCAAGGCGAGCCCGGCGCAGTGCGATCAGCTCCTCGATCGCTACGCCACGCTGGTGGTGACCGAAAAGCTCGGCGTCGACGCCTCGGCCGCGCAGATCCACGACGAGCAGCAGCGCGAGAAGATCGAGGCGCGCGGCGACGACGCATTCAAGAACTGCAGCTCCGAGGTCAGCCAGGCGGAGCTCGACTGTACCCTGCATGCGCCCACCGCCGACGCCTTCGAGAAGTGCGTCGAGTAGTGCAGGCGCGTCAGCGAGACGTGTGCGCAGCGCGTCCGTGCATGCGCTGCTTCGGCCCGTTCGGGGTCGACTCGGGTGTCGGTCCGTCGACCTGCCAGAGGACGTCGGCGCCCAGCAGGCACGCCTGGTCGGCGAGCTCGCGCGTGCAGACTTCGACCGAGTCGTCCTCGTTGCAGAGGGCGGTGACCGGCCCGACGTTCTCCGCGTGCACGGGCAAGGACCCCGCGTAAATTTGCAGGGGGCACCCCGGCTCGCGACGCCCTTGTAGTGCGCGGCGAGAGTGGGCGGCGTGCGCGGCCAGCGTGGTCGCGTTGAGGGAATTGTCTGCCATCCCCCACGCGACGTCCCCGCCGCGGCGGCAGACCGAGTTCTCCAGCTGGCGCTCGCAGGCGCTCTCGCCTCCTGCCGCGCACTCGACCTGCACGGAGCCGAGCTCGTCGACGGGAATGCCCGGCGGCCCGGGGAAGCGCCGCACCGGACAGCCGTCCTCGCGCGGTGGGTAGCGCGCGTCGACGGCAGAGCCGCCGCACGCCGCCAGCGTCACCGTGAGGGCGACCACTGCCGGCGCCTTCATGCGGCGCCTTGCTTCGCGCGGGGGCCTGCGCGCAGAACCTCGCAGGCTCATTCCGCGGCGGCTCGGGTCTTCAGCAGCGGGAAGCCCATCGCCGTCCGCTGCGCGAGCCACGACTCGGCGACGCCCCGCGCCATTCCTCGCACGCGCCCGATGAACCGCGCCCGCTCGGTCACGCCGATGGCCCCGCGCGCATCGAGGACGTTGAAGGCGTGGGCTCCTTTCACCACGAAATCGTACGCCGGAAGGACCAGCTTCTTCAGCGGGTCGTCGCCGAGCGCGAGGAGCCGCTTGCACTCGCTCTCGGCGTGGTCGAACGCCGCAAAGTGCGCCTGCGTGTCCGCTTGCTCGAAGTTGTACGTCGACCACTCCCACTCGCCGCGCTTCACCAGCTCGGCGTAAGGGATGCCCGGCGCCCACTGCATGTCCCAGAACGACTCGACGTTCTGCAGGTACATGCAGATTCGTTCGAGGCCGTAGGTGAGCTCACCGCTCACCGGCTTGCAGTCGATCCCGCCCACTTGTTGAAAGTAGGTGAACTGGGAGATCTCCAGCCCGTCGAGCCACACCTGCCAGCCGAGGCCCCACGCCCCGAGCGTCGGAGACTCCCAGTCGTCCTCCACGAAGCGCACGTCGTGGTCGTCGGGCTTGGTTCCCAGGGCGAGAAGCGATTGCAAGTAGAGGTCCTGGATGTCGATGGGGGAGGGCTTGAGGATGACCTGATACTGGTGAAACTGCTGGGTGCGATTGGGGTTGTCCCCGTACCGCCCATCCGACGGCCGCCGCGACGGCTCGACGTAGGCCACGCTCCAAGGCTCGGGCCCGATGGCGCGGAGGAAAGTCGCCGGGTTGTAGGTGCCGGCGCCGACCTCGGAGTTGTACGGCTGCACGATGAGGCAGCCCCGCCTGGCCCAGAAGTCCTGGAGCGCGAGGATGACTTCCTGGAAGTACATGGGAAAGCGCAATTCTAGCACGAAGACCGGACTGAAATTACACATCGGCGCATGCCCAGCGTCCGCATGAAGGTCATCCCGCAGCCCGTGCGCGGAAAGCGGGCCGTGCTCGTGGCGCCGAGGACCGATGCCTCCTATCGCTTTTACCGCGGGGGAGCCGACGTCGACCTTCTGTGCGGCGATTGCGGTCGCGAGCTGGCCACTGGCCTTCAGAGCAGCACGCATCTCCAGACGGTGGTGCTCAAGTGTCCGTCGTGCGGCGCGTACAACGATTCGGGCCTGCCGGAGAGCGGGTGAAGGCTCCACATTCTGACCCAGACGAACTGAAGGTGCGTACAGGGGCTCTTGTCTCCCCGGGTGCCGGATCGAAGGCCGGAAGCTCCCAGGGCCGGTAGGGCGACCGGGGGATGTGGCTGGCGATGGCTCTCCGAGAGGCACGCGAGTGACGGCGGTCTTCGACGACGATGAAGGCCTGGGGGCACCCGTAAGCCGCCGGAATGCGACACTTCTCGACAATGACGACGCTGGAGCGAGTGACGATCGCGAGCGCTCGGCCTCCGCGCTCTGCTGCATCGTCGTCGCGTGGAGGTCGAGGTCGAGCTCACTCCATCACCGTCTCCCAAAGGCCTGTGCTGAACGTCGACACATACAGCGCATGATGCACTCGGTCGTAGGCCATGAAGTAGGCGGCGGCGCCGAGGTTGGCCCCAGAGGGCATGCCTACCGGAGGGCCGACCCATGTCTTCCAGGTGGTGGGGTCGCTCTGCGAAGCGATCCAGTACGTTCCGTCGGTCTTGGCCAGGACGAGGCTCGTCCCCGTGGGCGTCAGCACCTCGCCCTGTGGCGAATTCGCCACGATCGTCCACGAGCTGGTGTCGTCCGGCGGGCTCTGAAGGAGCCCCGCCCCGGCATAGGCGATCGCCGGGACGTAGTAACTCCCGCTCGCCGCCTGCCAGACGTACGGCTCGTAGTAGTTGCAACTAGGCAGTGCACCGCCGGCGTCGACGGCCTGCCACGACACCCCCTCATCCGCCGTGCGGAAGAGGCCAGAGAAGAGGCCACAGTAAAGCCACGTGGTGCGGTTCACGATCGCCACCGTGCTGTCCTCCGCCCACCCTCCCACCGCGCTCATGTCGATGAGCGTCCACGTTCCGCCGGAGTCCGAGCTCTCCGCGGCGCAGGTGCTCCCCGACGCGCAGTTGCCGTGCGACTCGATGACCAGGTGGGTGTGGTCGCCCGGGTCCATGCTGAAGCCGGTGATCTGTCCGGCCGAGTAGAATGCGCTGGTGATATTGGGGGTCAGAATCTGCTCCCAGTCCACGCCGGCATTGCTCGACTTCCATAGCCCGGACGTGCCGTATCCCTCGACCGCGTACATCACGTCGGGGGTCACGGGGTCGATCGCCATGCTCCACGGTCGGCCCGAGCTCATGGCGGCGGCGTTCGTTCCCGTGTTCACCAGCGCCCACGTCGCCCCGCAGTCCGTGGACTTGAAGATCCCGTTGGAGTCGACTCCCGTATAGACGATGGCGGGGTCGTCGGGGCGCACCACCACCGCGTTCACTCCCGTGTAGGTCGTCGCGTAGTGGGAGCCCGGCGGCGAGATGTTCTGCCAGGTGCCGGCGCCAGGCAGGCCCGGACATGCCGCGTCGGCGACCGGGCCATCGTAGGCGCCCTTCGCGTCGGCGACCGGGCCATCGTACGCGCCCATCGTGTCGGCGGCCGCGCCCTCGGCCGCTGTAGCCGCGTCCCTCGTGGCGTCCAGCCCCGCGTCCGTACCTGCGTCGTCGGCCGGTTCCGTCGCTCGCGTCGCGGAGGGCGAGCCGGAGCAACCGGCGCACGCCGCACCGGCGAAGACCACGACAAGCCAGCTAGCGTTGCGCATGGTCTCGCGTGCAGCACGCCGCGTGCCCGGTCTCGACAAGGCTCTCGCGCCCGCGATGGCCGTCTTCAGACCGCGAGGAGTCGGGGCGCGCGCCCCCGGAGATCGGCGTCACCGGGGGCTCGGGGCCCCGTCTCAGTCGGCAGCGGCGCGGGTCAGGCAGCGGTGTTCAATGCATACCACCACGATGTCGGCGGCATCGTCGACGGCCCGGCAGTCCTGAGTGAAGTACTCGCCGCACGTCGCCTGGTACACGGCGGGCGGAGGGCATGGTTGAGCCGGGCACCCCACGAATGGCGCGTTCTTGTTCACGCCGAACGTCGGCACCATGCGATCTCGGCGCTACTCGGCGAGACCGGAAGCCATACGGGCAGCTCAAAAGGAGCTGCGAGCCCCCAAAAGAACCGTCCTCGCAGCGGGCTCGGAGCCGTACCAACGCTGCCAGCCCATGGAAGGCGGCGGGAGAGGCACGGGGATCGGAAATAGTTGCGCGCCGGCGGGCCTCGCGGCCAGCACGCCCGCCACCACGAAAAGTGCGATGAGCTCCCTCCGGACCGAGGCCCCGCCCATGGACCTCACCGCGTCTGCTCGACAGGGCTACGCGCTCCACGCTCTTTGCGGCGCCTCCGCATGGGTACCTCGATACAATAGCGCAGATGCTTCTGGAGCTGGTCCAGACGGTCGCTCAGCTCACCGTTCACGTGGCGTAGGCGGCTTGGCGCCGCCGTCTGGTCGTGTGCGTGTTCGCGACGCCGGATGCGTCCGTCGCCGGCCGGCAGCCGATGCGAGACGACGCGGATGGCCGATGGCGCGGAGTGTCGATTGACCCCCAGTGCGTGCTACGGACAATCGTCGACCCACGATGTCGCGCCGCGCGTTCCGAGGGCGCGACGTTGGGGGCGTGGCAGGAGATCAACCGATGGAAGAGTCACTCTACAATCGCATCGGAGGCGAGCCGGCGCTCATGGCTGCGGTCGACCTCTTCTACGCCAAGGTGCTCGCGAACGAGCTCACGCGCCCCTTCTTCGTGGGGCTCGACATGGACGCCCAGATTCGCAAACAGATTGCATTCATGGCCTGGGCCTTCGGCGGTCCGGAGGCCTTCAAGGGCCGCGACCTCAGGTCCGCGCACGCGGAGCTCGTGCGCCAAAGGGGTCTGAGCGACGCGCATTTCGACGCTGTCGCCCAGAGCCTCGAGGAATCGCTGGTCGAACTCGGCGTGGGCCGTCCTCTCGTCGACGAGGTTCTGGCCATCGTCGGCTCCTGCCGCGGCGAGGTCTTGGGTCGACCCCACCCTTGACCTCCGGCGACTTCGATCGTGTCGTCCTCGTCGACGGATTCGGAATGCGCCGGAGTATATCGAGAGGGCAATTCCTTGCGCTTCCTCTGCACGAGCGCATTCAGCACATCTTGACCCGCGACATCAAATTTTATCACGGCGAGGTCCCGGTCGATCGAAGCGAAGCGTTGAAGAGTCTTCGCAGGTGACGGGTAGGATTCTCACCACGCGTCGTGCATCACCGTCCGTAGAAGTAATAGTCCGCCTCGTAAGGCACTTCGAGCATGTCACCGGCGTTGCACGCCCTGCTGGCAACACCGCCGTCGGCGTCGAGGCGCTGCACGTACCCGGTCTGGCTCAGCGCTCCAGACCCTCCGTGGGCGACGGCCTGCAAGAGCAGCGACGGCACCGACGAGGTCCCCCCATCGGTGCGGAGCGCGGCGACCTTGTGCCCGACGACGTACGTGCCGTCGGTGGTCTGCCACTCGGGATAAGCCGAGCCGCCGTCGCTGGCGAAATGGTGACCGATGAGCGCGCCTCTGCAGTCGTCGAGCTCCGCTGCCGGGCCCAGCAGCGTCCATCCCGCTCCTCCATCGGCGCCGGTTCTGCAGGCGTAGTTCTGCGTCCCCACGCCTCGGGCGTGCAGGAGGAGCCCGCCGGCGTCGGCGGGGACCGCGATCGAGGGGTCCACCTCGGCGGGCGGGGCAAGCCAGCTCGATGGACAGCGCTGGCCGTCCTTCGTCGCCTCCGCACCGGACGCCTCGACCGGTTCAGGAGCGCGGGCATTGCCGGCGCTTCGGCACGCTGGCAGGCAGGCCACGACGGCGAGGAGGAGAGGGCGTTTCATGGCAAGTCAAAATGACCCTTACCATGGCCTATTTCTTCGATGCCGCGAAGAACGCTTCCTCGATGAGCAAACCGTCCACGGTTCCCAGCACCGTGGGCTCTTCCTCGGCATCCGTCGCGATCGCCAGGTGGTTACCGGCCTGGCCGCGTCGGTGCGGCGCCGTGTCCGCCGATGCGGCTTGGCAGCAGGAGGGAGCGGCGCGTCCGAAATGCCTCGCCAGGCCCTCGTGAACGACGGCGAGATACCCTTCGAGCATCGACGCCGCTCCCCGGTCCCCCAGGCGCCGCTCCTGCCACAAACCGACCACGTGTTCGGCGAACCGCGCGACCTCGTCCGCCCGGCCGATCGTCCACGCTCCCGCCCATTCCTCGGCCGGGGGTGTGAGCTCGCGGACGGCGAGCAGATCGGAGAGGCGCTCGGCGTGGTTGATGACGGCCTGCAGAGCGGGAGGATAGAACGGGCCGAAGACGCGCAAGGTTCTCTACCTTTCGATTCCCCATCGGACGCGCCCGTCTGAGGTTGCTTCGGAATGGCCACGGACCGCTCCGTGGCAACTTTCCACGCCGAGGCGTAGGCTCGGCGCGAATTGGACGACAGCCCGCAATCGGAGGGAGCGAGAGCCTCCCTGAAGCGGTCCCTCGCCTGGCGTCATGGCTTCTGGAGGCGCGCCCGCCAGGCCGTCCGGCTGCGCGGCCTCTATCTGCTCCGTGCGGAGATCCGGTTCGCGCCGACCGAGGCCCAGCGTCTCTTCGTCCTCACCCTGGTCATCGGCGTCCTTTGCGGCCTCACCGCCGTCGCCTTCCACGTCGCCATCACCCTGGCGCAGCACCTGCTCATCGATCGGGCCATGGCCGCCCCGGGACGCACCTGGATCGGCTGGACGCTGGCGACGCCAACCCTCGGCGCGCTGGTCTGCGGCGTCCTCTTGCAGTACGTCGTTCCCAACGCGCGGGGCAGCGGCGTGCCCCAGGTGAAGGTCGCCTTTGCCGTCAAGGGCGCGCGCATCCGCATGCGGGACGCCCTCGGCAAGTTCGTGGTCGGGGCGCTGCAGCTCGGCTCCGGCTCGTCGCTCGGCCGCGAGGGCCCCACCGTTCAGATCTGCGTCGGAGTGGCCACCTTTCTGGGCCGGATCACCGGGGTCTCGCCCAAGGCCCTTCGCCGCCTCATCCCGGTGGGCGCGGCGGCCGGGATCGCCGCGGCCTTCAACGCCCCCATCGCTGCCGTCACCTTCACCATCGAGGAGGTGGTGGGAAATCTCGACCAGGCGGTGCTCTCCGGCGTCATCATCGCTGCCGCCCTGGCGGCGGTCATCGAGCGCAGCGTGCTGGGCGAGCACCCCGTCTTCAGCGTCCCGCAGCCCTACGGGATGCAACACGCTTCCTCGCTCCTCGTCTATGCGCTGCTGGGGGTGGCCGCAGCGATGGCGTCCATCGCTTTCACGGACTCGCTGCTCGCCCTCCGCCTCCGCTTTCGCGCCTCCCGTCTCCCCATGTGGGCGCGCCCCGGCGTCGGAGGGTTGGTCACCGGCGCGCTCGCCGTCGCGGCGTTCTGGAAGCTCGGGGTCCATGGCGTCACCGGCGGCGGCTACGAGACGCTGGGCGCGGCGCTCTCGGGAACCCTCGGTATCAAGGTGATGCTCGCGCTCTGCGCCATGAAGCTGGTGGCCACGGTCTTCTCCTACGGAAGTGGCGGCGCCGGCGGCATCTTCGCGCCCGCGCTCTTCATCGGCGGCATGCTGGGGGGCGCGGTGGGTACCCTGGACGCCACCCTGCTTCATCACGAGGGGGAGCCCATCGGCGCGTTTGCGCTGGTGGGGATGGGGGCGGCCTTCTCCGGCATCATCCGCGCCCCCATGACCTCGGTGCTCATCATCGTCGAGATGACCGGCGGCTACTCCCTCATCTTGCCGCTCATGCTGGCCAACATGACCGCCTACGTCCTGGCGCGGCGATTGCGGCCGATTCCCATCTACGAGGCGCTGCTCGGGCAAGACGGCGTGCACCTGCAGGGCACCGGGACGACGGACCAGGTCGAGGGCCTCCGCGTGCGGCAGTTCGTTCGCGGCGATGCCCCGCTGCGCACCTTTCGCCTGGACGCTCACGCCGAGGACGTGGTCAAGCGTGGCGGCGAGGAGCCCGGGCAGCTCGTCTACCCGGTGGTCGACGAGCTGCAGAGGATCGTCGGCATCGTCACGTCCGACGACATCGCCATCGTCTCGGCGGAGCCCGACCTGCTCCCGCTGGTCAACGCCTCGGACATGATGCGGCCCACGGTCTCCGTCGACCTCGACGACGATCTCGGATTCGCGCTCCAGACCATGATCTCCAACGCGCTCTCGCAGCTGCCGATCACCGACAAGGCGGGGCGCTGCGTGGGGTTCGTCACCGAAGCGGACATCGCCAAGGCGTATCTCCGCGTCCCGCGGCCCAGGAGCCGGCCGGACGTGGGCCAGGAGGGCCCGTAGCGTGCCTCACCGCAAGGCATCCTTCGCGTCCCTCCCCGTACGTCCGCCGTTCCCCATCGCCACCGCGCTGAGGCGCACGCTTTCTCAAGGTTACTCGCTGGCGCGCCTGCGCAAGGATGCGCTGGCCGGCGTGGTGGTGGGCATCGTGGCGCTGCCGCTCTCCATGGCGCTGGCCATTGCCGTCGGCGTGGCCCCGCAGCACGGCCTCTACACCGCCATCGTGGCGGGCGTGGTGGTGGCCCTGACGGGTGGGTCCAAGCACCAGGTGAGCGGACCCACGGCGGCGTTCGTGGTCATCCTCGCGCCCATCGTGACACGGTACGGCATGTCGGGCCTGCTCACGGCCGGGCTGATGGCCGGCATGCTCCTCTTCGTCATGGGCGCCATGCGCCTCGGACGCCTCATCGAGTTCATTCCCCACCCGGTCACCACCGGCTTCACCGCCGGCATCGCGACCGTCATCGCCACGCTGCAGATCAAGGACGTCTTCGGCCTGCCGGCCGGCAAGCTGCCGGACAGTTACGTCGAGAAGATCGAGACCCTCTGGGCCGCGCGCGGCGGCGCGTCGTTCGCGGAGCTCGGCGTGGCGGCGACCACCATGGCCATTCTCCTCGGCTGGCCGCGCATCTACCGCGCCATTCCCGCCCCGCTGGTGGCCATCGCGCTCGTCTCCATCGGCGCCACCGTGCTGGCGCACGCCTGGCCGGGTTTCCAGGTCGCCACCATCGGGTCGCGTTTTCACACCGTCGTCGACGGGCGCGAGGTGGCCGGCATCCCGCAGATCCCGCCGCTGCCCGCGCTCCCGTGGGGCTCCGAGGGGATGACGCTGACCAAGGTGCGCGACCTGCTTTCGCCGGCGCTGGCCATCGCCATGCTGGGGGCCATCGAGTCGCTGCTGTCGGCGGTCATCGCCGACGGGATGACGGGAACGAAGCACGATCCCAACGCGGAGCTGGTGGGTCTGGGGATCGGCAACATGGTGACGCCGTTTTTCGGAGGAATCGCCGCCACTGGGGCGCTGGCCCGCACCGCGACGAACATTCGCGCCGGGGCGACGTCGCCCTTCGCGGCGGTGATCCACGCGCTGGCGGTGCTCGCGGCGGTCCTCGTCGCGGCGCCGCTGGTGGCCTACGTGCCGATGGCGGCGCTGGCGGCGTTGCTTCTGCTGGTGGCCTGGAACATGAGCGACCTGCACCTCTTTGCTCACACCGTGCGCGTCGCTCCGCGCAGCGACGTGGCGGTGCTCCTCATCTGCTTCTTCCTCACCGTGGTCTTCGACATGGTGGTGGCCATCGGCGTGGGCGTGGTGCTCGCGGCGCTGCTCTTCATGAAGCGCATGTCGGAGCTGACCAGTACGCGTGTCCTCGAGCCCCAGTCGCAGCAGGACGCCACGCACGTGGTTCCCAGAGGGGTGACGCTCTACGAGATCGCCGGTCCGCTGTTCTTCGGCGCGGCACAGCGGGCCATGAGCGCCATCCAGACGGTGGGCGACAGCTCGCGGGTGGTCGTCCTGGCGCTGGGCACGGTGCCGACCATCGATGCGACGGGCCTGGTGGCCCTGGAGAGCGCCATCGAGCAGCTTCGCCTGGCCAAGAAGCTGGTCGTCATCACCGGCCCGCTTCCGGAGCCGCGGCGCGTCTTCGAGAAGTCCAACCTGGAAGTCTTGCACGACCACGTCTTTCTCGCGGACACGCTGGAGCAAGGCATCCAGCTGGCGCAGGACCTCATCGTGCTCACCCCGGCCGGGACGACAAGAGCGTAGAACGGCAAAGGACCATGTACTTCCCCCCCGGCTTTCCCATGCAGCCCGCGCGGCCCGACCCGCCGGAGCCACTCCCCCCCCGAACGGCGCGCTCCCGGCTCCTCGTGCCGGCCGTCGCGCTCATGTGCCTGAGCGGACTGCTCATCGTCGTCTTCGCCATCGACCTCGTCGTCGTGGTGCCGGGCACGCCGCTGGTCGGTCTGGAAGGGGTGCCCCCGGAGGCGAGGGCGTGGATGCACCCGCTCCTGCTGGGGATCTGCATCTTCGGCATGGTGGCCAACGTGTTCAACCTGGTGGCCGCGATCCAGATGCTGCGCGTCCGCACCTGGGGTCTGGCGCTCGCGGGATGCATCGTGGAAAGCCTCCCGTTCGTCAGCAGCGCGCTCTGCCTCCTCACGCTGCCGTTCTCCATCTGGGCCATCGTGGTGCTGCTCAAGCCGGAGGTCCGCGCGGCGTTCCGTGGCGACGGGCGGGGATGAGGCGGGGAGCTCCTCTCAACCCCCGTACGCCGCGTAGCGCGCCAGTCCGCGTCGCCAGACGGCGAGCGTGACCGTCAACGCCAGGCCCACGAAGAGCCATTGCCGGCCGAGGAGCGCCAGCGCCCCCGCTCGTCCGTGCGCACCGGTGATGAGCTCGACCGGCAGTCCGATCTGGTAGCGAAAGGGGAGCCAGTCCAGCGCGCCACGAAGGCGCGCCGGAAAGAGCTCGACGGGGATGAGATACCCGCTGAAAACGAAGAATAGGGTGAGCCAGATGTCGAGCACCTTGTTGGCCGACTCCAGGAAGAAGGACAGCGCGCCGATGGCGAGGCTGACCAGGACCGACAGGAGCAACGCGCCGAGGAGCGAGACTCCCCAGAGCAACCAGAGGACGGGATCGCCCGTCAGATCGCGCGCGCCGAGCACCAGAAGCAGCACCACGCTCACCGGGAGGGCCACCGCCGCGCGCATCGGCAGGGTCGAGATGGCCTCGGCCGCGTAGGATACGAGTGGGTGCACCGGACGGAGGAGCCGCGCGGAGAGAGTCCCGTCGCGCACCTCCATGTTGATCTGCCAGGCCGCCCACGAGCTGGTGAGCTGACGCACGATGAAGGTGACCAGAAAATAGGTGGCCAGCTGGGGCTCACCGTAGCGGCCCAGCGGGTGCTGGCGAGCGACCGCACCGAAGAGCGCCAGCATGATGAGCGGCATCGTCGTGGTGAGCATCCACACCAGCATCTCGCCGCGGTACGCCAGCGAGTCGAGCAGCCCGATGCGCAGCAGCGCGGGCAGCGCGCGGATGGATTGCCTTGCGCTCATGGCTCTTGGTACTCCACGGCCAGGATCTCTTTCCAGTCCGGGCCGCTTGTCGAAGCCGCCTCGGCCGAGGTAAGCGAGTCTGTCTTGGAAGAAACACACCTCAACGGAAATTCCAGTCCCGGCGAGGCGACGCATGCCCCCCTGCCCGGGGTCAGCGACGCGCGGCGAGCCGTGGCGCGCGCTCGCGACGCCCAGCAGCGGTGGAAGCTCGAGCCGCTGAGCGCGCGGGTCGCCGCCCTCACCCGCGCCGCCAAGACCCTGTTGCGGCTGCGCTCGGAGGTGATCGCGCTCGCCGCCGACGAGATGGGGAAGGTCGAGGCCGAGGGGCTCTTCAACGAGGCGCTGGGGCCGCTGGAAACGGTGAAGGGCTGGGCTCGCGTCGTCGAGACCGCGACCGCGCGTCGCTCGGTGCGCCTCAACCCTATCAACTTTCCGCGAAAGCAAGCGTATGTCGACCTCGTCCCGCGCGGGGTGGTGGGGGTGATCGCACCCTGGAACTACCCGGTGGCAGGGCTCTATCGGTCGACCTTGCCGGCGCTGCTCACCGGCAACGCCGTGGTGGTGAAGCCCTCGGAGTACACACCCCGGACCAGCGCCTGGCTGGTCGAGCGCCTGGCGGCCGAGCTGCCGGGCGGTCTCGCCCAGGTGCTGCAGGGCGACGGCCGGGCCGGGGCCGCGCTCATCGATGCCGGCATCGACGCCTGCGTTTTCACCGGCTCACCGGAGACCGGGCGCAAGGTGCGCGTGCAGTGCGCCGAACGCGGCATCCCCGCCAGCGTGGAGATGGGGGGAAAGGACGCCGCCATCGTGCTGGCCGACTGCGATCTCGCGCGCACCGTGGCCGGGGTCACGCACTGGGCGCTGTCCAACGCCGGCCAGGCGTGTGGGGCCATCGAGATCGCCTACGTCGACGAGCGGGTCGCCGACGCCTTCGTGGCCGCGATGCGGGCCGCGTGGATGCGCCTGCGCCTCGGGACGCGACGCGCCGACGTGGCGCCGCTGGCCAACCGCCGCCAGCTCGACGTGGTGATCGCGCAGGTCGAGGACGCGCGCGCCAGAGGGGCGGTGGTGGTCTGCGGCGGGTCGCCGACCGGCGAGGGGCTCGGCTATGCGCCGACTCTGCTCGATCGCTGCGACGAGCGCATGAAGGTGGTGCGCGACGAGACCTTCGGACCCGTCCTGGCCGTCGTCCGCGTGGCCGGTGCCGCCGAGGCCATCCGCGCCGTGAACGCCTCGCGCTACGGCCTGGGCACGTCCCTCTGGACGCGCGACGTGGGGCGGGCCGAGAGGCTCGCGGAGCGGCTGGAGGTCGGCGTCGTCAACGTGAACAACCACGCGTTCTCTGGCGCCATTCCCGCGCTTCCCTGGAGCGGCACGCGCGACACCGGCTTCGGCGTCGCCAACGGGCCGGAGGCGCTGTCCACCTTCGTCCGGCCCCGCGCCACCATCCTCGATCGCTCGAGCGGCCCGGAGCTCTTCTGGATGCCCTACGACGACGCGCTTCTCGAGCTCGGCGACATCCTCGCCGACGCGCAGCTCACGCGCCTCGACCGCGTCTGGCGCCTGCCGGGGCTCATGCGCCGCCGCATCCGCACCATTCGCCAGTTCTTCAGCTGATCCGGTCGGCGATCCGCCCCGCGGCCCGGGTGGCCAGCGCCATGATGGTCAGCTGCGGGTTCACGCCCAGAGGTCCGCGCACCGCGCTGCCGTCCACCACGAAGAGTCCCGGCACGTCGTGGGACGCATGGTCCGTGTCGATGACGCTGGTCTTCGCGTCCTTGCCCATGCGGCAGGTCCCCAGCGGGTGGTAGCTGGTCCACACGAAGTCGCCGGGCCCGAGCTTCTCCCGGCGAAACGCCTCCAGATCGCGCCGCCCGTCGAGCGGCGGATGGCCGACCACGAACGGGTAGAGACGGCGTGCGCCGGCGGCGAGCGCGATCTCGCTGGCGTGCACCATGGCGTCGTGCATGCGTCGCACGTCCTCGGCGCCGATGTTGTAGGTCACCGCCGGCATCCCGCCGACGTCGCGCCAGACTCGCCCGTTGGCGCTCTGGTCGCGCACCAGCAATCCGAAGGAGGCCATGTGCTCGATCTGGTCGAGCGCCTCCATGAGCCGCTGCCCGGCGAGCGGGAAGATGACGCCGCTCACGTTGTAGTCCGGCTGTGCCGCCAGCATGAGGATGCCGTCGCGCAGGAACTCCTCGCAGCCGTACCCCTGGGGGATGTGCGCCGGACCGTGCATGGGCTCGTCGGCGACCGCCGCGTACCCCGTGCTCGGGTGCAAGCTCAGGTTTCTTCCCACCTGTCCGCTCGCATTGGCGAGGCCCTGGTGCAGCAGCAGCAACGGCGTCGGCACGGCGCCGCCCGCGAGGACCACCGCGCGAGCGCGCACGCGCAGAGTCTTCCCGCGGGGGGTCACCACCTCGACGCCCGCGGCGCGCTTTCCCCCGTCGAGAAGGACGCGCTCGACGTGCGCGCCAGTGAGAAGGAGGGCGCCCTTGCCCAGCGCGGCCGGCACGTACGAGAGGTTGGTGCCCAGGCGCGCGTCCGTCCGGCAGCCGAGATCGCAGAACCCCTTCCCGTCGCAGCCGGGCGCGTTGCGCGAGATGGCGGCATGTCTCCATCCCAGAGCGTCGCATCCCCGGGCGATGAAATCGGCGATGGGGCCAATCGTCTCGCGCGGCGACGGCTGCACCTCGAGGAGCCGCTCCACTCGCTCGAAGTGAGGGGCCATCGCCGCCTCGGAGAGCGCGTCGGTGCCGAGCTCCTCGCTCCAGCGCTGGTGGACCCAGGGCGGCGCGCGAAAACAGGTGCCGCCGTTGATGGCCGTCGACCCGCCGACGAGGCGTCCCATGAAGATGGGCATCGGCACGTTGCCCACCGCGACCGTGGCCCGGTAAAACCGCCGGTGCGCGGAGATGGCGCGCCCGTCGAAGGCGTCGCGACGGTGGTGCTCGCCTTCCTCGACGAAGACCACCGCGTATCCGCGATCCGCCAGCTCGCGACCCACCACACCGCCTCCGGCGCCGGTCCCCACCACCACCACGTCGCACTCGACGTCGCCCTCCGTCCAGGCATCGGCGCGGTGCACCTGCTCGAGCCAGCGCGGCTGTTCGAGGGAAGTGACGACGTTCAGCTTCCCGCCCATCTTGCCGTAGATGTCGTCTCGATCGAAGTGCACGAACTTGTAGATGAGCCCCAGGAGGTTCAGCGGCGACTTGAGCACCGGGTCGGTCTGCCAGCGCACGATGAGCGCCTCCTGCTGGCGCGCGCCCAGGGCGTGGAACGGCCGGCCGGTATAGGCCACGGCGGCGGCGTCGAGCGCGCGAAGGGCCATGCGCCACGGCCGTACGGCGGAGGAGTGGAAGTCGCGTACGGCGTCCTCGGACCGCTCGAAGGTCGTCTCGTCGGCGGCCGGAATGCGCGCCGAGCCGGGAATGATGGCCTCGGCCAGCGCCAGACCCGCGCGGTACTCCGAGGCGGTGAGCTCCCCCCGGAACGATGCGGCGGCCACCATGAGAAGGTCCACCTAGAGAACAATCGCCGCCCTGTCGAGGCGGAAGCCGAGAAAAACCACCCGGCGACAGGCGACGCATCACCTGCATTTTTTCGGCTCCCGGCCGAAAAGCGCGTCGGAAGCGTCCAGTTCGAGTCGTTCTCGGGCCCGGACGATCTAGAGTGCCGTGGTGGAGCTGGACGCCCTCATCACCGCAGCGACCGAAGCGCAGGATTGGGCTCGTGCGGCCGAGCTGCGCCTCGACAGACTCGCCAACTTGACGTCGCCTCGCCAGCGCGTGCGCGAGCTCGTGGCCGTCGCGCGCATCCTCCAGGCCGAGCTGAACGATCCCGACGGCGCGATCGAAGCGCTCGAGCAGGCGCGCGCCATCGAGCCGGGTCGGGTGCCGGTGCTGCAGGCGCTGCGACGGGGGTACGAGACGCTCGGCCGCTGGGCGAGCGCCGTCGAAGTGACCGGCGTCCTCGCGGGTCTGGCCTCGGTGCCCGGCGATCGGGCGGCGCTGCACTTGGCCCAGGCGCGCATCGCCCTCCAGCATCTAAAGGACGAGCAGGGGGCCCAGGGCTGGCTCGAGCAAGCGATCCAGCACGATCCCTCCCACGCCGAAGCGCGCGCGGCCCTCGCTCACCTCCGCGCCTCCCTCACCCCGTCCGAGCCGATGCCGGTCCAGGAGCCCGGGCCGGAGCCCACGCCGGCCATCGCCGAGGAGTCATCCGACGAGCTCGACCCCTCCCGCTACGCGCGGGCTTTTGCGCTGCACCAGCGCGAGGAGCGCTCCGACGCGATGTTCCTGGCCGCGCTGGCGCTCGAGGAGCTTGGCGCCGCCGACGGCGATCCACGGAACGTCGTCGAGCGCTTCCGCTCGGTGTCCCCCGTCCGCGCGCGGGGCACGCTGGATGACGCCGCATGGGCGCTCCTCCGTCCGCAGGGGGGGGACGAGCTGCTGTGCGCCATCTTCGGAGCCGTCGCCCGCGCCGGGGTCCTCGCGCGCCTGGAGCAGCTGGTGGCGGGCAACCGCCTGGTGGTCCTCGATCCGAAGACGCGTCTCGACGAGTCGAGCACCGCCTCGGTCGTCCGCACCTTCCAGTGGGCCGCGCGCGTGCTGGGCATTCCTGGCCTCCATCTTCACGCCCTCGACACCGTCCCCGGGGAGATCGCGGCGGTGCGCGGCCACGAGCCGGCCACCGCGGTCGGGCCGTCGATCGTCAGCGGTCGCTCGGCCAAGGATCTCGCCTTCCTGGCCGGACGCCACCTCACCTATTACCTCCCCGAGCATCAGGCGCTGGTCTACTTCCCCACGCTGGAGGAGCTCACTCGTCTGCTCCTCGCGTCGGTGCAGCTGGTGAAGCCCCGACCGCCGACGCCGGGCGAAGGCGGTCGCGCCGTCCTCGACCTCGCGGACCTCCTCGAAAGGCACATCACCCAGGCGGAGCGCGCGGCCCTCCTCGACGCCGTGCATCGCCTGGAAGCCCGCGGTGGACGCTTCAACCTCGCGGCCTGGACGCGCAACGTCGAGCTGATGGCGGCGCGCGCCGGCCTTTTCCTGTGCGGCGATCTGGCGCCGGCGATGGCGGTGGTGGCCACCGAGACGCGCGGCATCGCGGGGCTGACCCTCGAAGCCAAGCGGCGGGACCTGGTGGCGTTCTGCGCTTCGCCGGAGCACGTCGAGCTGCGGCTGCGCTGGGCCCTCCCGGCCCCAGAGAGCTTGGCCCCGCCGCCCAGCGTCGCTCACCCGGCGTAGGACCGCCAAGGAGCGCTACTCTCCATAGTCCTGGCGATGGGTCGCGTCGTTCCCGCGCGATACGCCCAGCGCGTTCAGCGCCACGCTCAGCGCCACCGCCACCGTCAGGTTGGCGATGAGCGCCCATAGCGCCGCGTAGCCCGGCACCGACGCGCC
>Ga0302325_10004547_pt1 | contig 32001 bp, 27 predicted proteins | sample Palsa_T0_2_FD_201948 | JGI IMG/M metagenome (GOLD analysis project Ga0302325, IMG submission 201948) | Peat permafrost microbial communities from Stordalen Mire near Abisko, Sweden - Palsa_T0_2 | ecosystem: Environmental > Terrestrial > Soil > Palsa > Peat permafrost | place: Sweden: Abisko... | reverse complement strand
AGAACCTTCGCCGCGCCATCGAACTCGCACTGCACCTGGCCGACGCGGGGGTCGTCGTCATCGCCGCCCTCATATCGCCCTTCCAGGCCGACCGGGCGATGGCGGCCAAAAGGGCGGCCGAGCGCGGGATTCCGTTCGTCGAGGTGTTCATCAACGCGCCGCTCGACGAATGCGAGCGCCGCGATCCCAAACAGCTCTACAAGCGGGCGCGCGCCGGCGAAATCCCCCAATTCACCGGCATCGATTCCCCCTACGAACCGCCGACCGCCCCGGACCTCGAGATCAGGACGGACCGCCATTCCGTCCGGGAGTCGCTGGAAAAACTCTCCGAACTCGCCCTGAAGATCGTCCGGCCGTCCGGCCAGGAATACGGGGCGGGCGCAAACATCTAGACAAAATGGACTTCCCGGCAGGACAACGCCCCCCCGTCGGCACCGTCGCTCTGGTCGGCGCCGGGCCGGGCGATCCCGAACTTCTCACCGTCAAGGCGCTGCGCCTCCTCGGGGAGGCCGACGCCGTGGTCTACGACCATCTCGTGCCCCAGGAGGTGCTCAAAAAGACCCGCCCCGGATGCGAGCTCATTTTCGCCGGGAAAAAGGGAGGCCAGTTCGGCTGCCCGCAGGCGGACATCGACGCGATGCTGGTAAATCTCGCGCGCGAAGGGAAAAACGTCGTGCGGCTCAAGGGCGGCGATCCGTTCGTCTTCGGGCGAGGCGGCGAGGAAGCCGCGGCGCTGGCCGCCGCCGACATTCCGTTTGAGATCGTGCCCGGGGTCACCTCGGCCCTCGCGGCGGCGGCATACTCCGGCATCCCGCTCACGCATCGCGCCCATAGCTCAGCGGTCGTTTTTCTGACTGGACACGAGGACCCTGCCAAGCCGGGCGCATCGGTCCGCTGGGAGGACTACGCCCGGATCCACGCCACGCTTTGCATTTATATGGGCATGCGCAATCTCGCGACCATCGCCCAGCGATTGCAGGCCGCAGGGCTTTCCCCCGAGACCCCCGCTGCGGTCATCCAGGCGGCCTCCACCCGGCAGCAACACACCTTGCTCGCAACACTCGGGACTGTGGCGGCCCGCGTCCGTGAAGAAAATCTTGAGGCGCCTGCGATGGTCATCATCGGCGAGGTGGTCGCCTTCGCCCACGAGCTTGCCCGGTTCGAAAATCAGGGCTTTTCGGCCTGCACGATTTGATGTCGTGAAGGTCGCGCTCATCGACAACGGTTCGCTCGAACCCGCCGCGCAGCGCAATCTCCGCGCCGTGGCGGCCGGTCTGGCCGCCAATGCCGGCGTGCCCGTCGCAGCGGTGTCATGGATGCACAGCGATCGCGTGCCGGCCGCGGAGCTCGATGGGACGCCCGCCTGGACGCTCGCTCCCTGGGTGCGAGCCCAAGTCGCCGGCGGCGAGCGGCAGTTCGTTTTTGTGCCCTTCTTTGTCAGCGCCCAGGGCGCCATCGGATCGACGCTGCAGTCCGACCTCAAGGCCATGGCCGGCGAAACCGGCGGTTTTGCATTTGGTTTCACCGACAGCCTGGCTTCCCTGACGAATGGCCCGCGCAGCGCGCTGGCCGAGATCGTCGCCGCTCGGGTGCGCGAAACGATTGCCGAAAAGGCGCTCACCCGCCCGGCGGTCATTGTCGTGGATCACGGCGGCCCGGCCCGGGCGTCGGCCGATCTGCGCAACCGGGTGGCCGCCGAGGCCCGCGGCGCACTCGGCGCCGCCATCGGAGCCCTCGCCGCAGCGTCGATGGAATCGCCCCATGGTCCCGAGTTCACGTTCAACCGGCCGCTGCTTGAGGACCAACTGGCCGCGCCCGGCTTCGAGCGTGGCGACGTCGTGATCGCCCCGCTTTTTTTATCGCCGGGACGCCACGCGGGCGCGGGGGGCGATCTGGCCCGGATTGCCGGTGCGGCCGAGACGCGCTCACCGGGGTTGCGCTGTCACTTTGCCGGGTTGGCGGGGACGCATCCGTTTGCGGTGCGGTTTCTTGGGGAGGGGCTGAAGAGGGCTTTGGAGGACGGCCAATTCGCGGACAGGGGGAATTGAAAGTTTTTAGCGTGATCCGTCTTCACCCCGTTGAACACGGGGCTACGACGCGATATTTTTTGCCGCGCGGCGCGGGCAAAAAATAAAGGCGGACCGCCTACCCCTAAGCGGTCCGCCACTGCTTTCTTATTTACCCTAAATCTTCCCCGCTAAGCGGAGAAGAGAAGCACTGGGGATTATGACGCCTAACCACCCCGGAGGTTCCCTCCGGTTTCACAATTTTATCCAGCGTTGCATTTTCCGACAAATCGCTGCTAGCTTGGCGTCCGCGACGGCATTGTCCCGACCCTCCAAACCTCCATCCCCCCATGTGGCAGAAACTTAAAGAACAACTTCCCGCGGTCATTCTCACTGTTTTGCTCGTTTTCGGCGCGGCTTTCTGGATTCATTATCAAACGGTTCAGGAAATGACGGCCCAGCAGGACGCGGCGCTCGCCCCTTTGCGCGAGCAAAATGATGCGCTCAAGGCGTCATCCGAGGAAAATCGGCGCGAGATCGCGGCCACCACCGCGCTGCTCAAGGATGCCATTTCGAAGCGGGAAGCCGACCTGTTCCGCACCGACGAGGAAGTCGACAAGCTCAATGCCGACCGCATGGATGCCCTGGCCGAGGCCATCGCCAAGAAAGTCCAGCCCTACAATCCGCTGCCCAAGACGCCCGAGGAGGCAGCCCGGATGCAAAACGAACAGGTGGACAAGGTCTCGTCCCGGATGGCGGAGCGAATCCAGCCCATTCTCGCCCAGATGGCCAGCGACCAGCACCTGACGCGGGATTCCATTACCGCCTACAGCCAGCGGATTTCCGAGCAGGTTGGCGTGGTGTTGACGGCCGAGCTGGCCAAAAACCAGGAGCTAAACAACAATCTGCGCGGCACCCAGGAGGCGGCCGAGGACTCCCTGGCGCTTTCGCATGAGATCACGGCGCTCTATTTGAGCTCGTTCAAGGACCAGGGGCTTATCACCCGGCTGCTGGCGCTGCCCGCCAATGTCGTAAAGGACGCGGCGAGCCTGAGCATCATCAACAGCAGCGACCGCAAGAAGATCGAACAGGACCTCGTCAACCGGATGAACATCATCCAGGAGCGGTTGGAGAAGTTGCAGGCGCAGGCCCCGAAGAGCTGACCTCCTGCGGCTCAACCGCTTTTGATCATCAAGGAAACCGACTTCGGCGCGCCTCCGGAGAAACTCTTCGCCGGCTTGCACGATCGGGCGGGCAGCTTTCTGCTCGATAGCGCCCAGCCGGCGGGCGGACTCGGAACCTGGTCGTTCCTGGGCTTCGATCCGTTCCTCGTTTTCCGGGCAAAGGGGGAGGAGATCACCGTCGTCCGCGCCGGCCGCGCCGAGACTTTTCGCGGCGATCCGCTGGCGGAACTCAGGAAACTGTTTCAACGCTACCGGGGCGCATCGGCGGCAAATCTGCCGTTTTCGGGCGGCGCCGTCGGCTATTTTTCCTACGAGCTTTGCGCGCTCCTCGAACGCATCCCGCGGACGAGCCCGGATAACGCAGCCATCCCCGACATGGAATTCGGCTTCTACGACGGGATCCTGGCCTTCGACCACGGCGCCGGAAAGTCCTACATCGTCGCCAACCCGGTCGGCGATCGGGATGCGGATGCCATTGTCCGCGGCGTGGAGGCAGTCTTAAGTAGCGCAGGCGTCCCCAGAAGTGGCACGGGCTTCCAGCCCGTGTTATCGACGAACACGGACAGGGATGCCCGTGCCACGTCAGAATCGGAGACAGCGGCGCTACCCCGCTCCAATTTCACCAAGCCCGAATACCTCGCCGCCATCGCCAGGATCAAGGATTATATCGCGGCCGGCGACGTCTATCAGGTCAATCTGAGCCAGCGTTTCGAAGCTCCCCTCCCCTGCCACCCTTTCGTCCTGTACCAGCGGCTGCGGAAACAAAGCCCGGCGCCGTTCGCCAGTTATCTCAACTGCGGGACCCTGCAGATCGCGGGCAGCTCGCCCGAGCGCTTCCTGCGCCTTCGGGGTGATCGGGTGGAAACCCGCCCAATCAAGGGGACTCGTCCGCGGGGACGGTTTCCCGGCGAGGACGCCCGGCTCGGCGCCGAGCTGCTGGCCAGCGAAAAGGACCGCGCGGAACTCCTGATGATCGTGGATTTGGAACGCAACGATCTCGGGCGCGTCTGCGAAGTCGGATCGATCCACGTCGACGAGATTTTTCGGCTCGAGACGCACCCCACCGTCCATCATCTCGTCGCAGCCGTATCCGGCCGGCTCCGCGCGGGATGCGACGCCTTCGACTGCGTCCGGGCCATGTTTCCGGGCGGGTCGATCACCGGCGCTCCCAAAATTCGCGCCATGCAAATCATCGACGAAATCGAGCCCAGTCGACGCCACCTCTACACCGGCGCGGTCGGCTATCTGGGGTTTGACGGCAACTGCGACCTGAATATTGCCATCCGCACGATTTACTGCCTCGGCGACCGCGCCTATTATCACGCCGGCGGCGGAGTCGTCTGGGACTCCGACCCCGGGGCCGAATACCAGGAAACACTCGACAAGGCTCGCGCCATGCGGGCGGCCCTCACAGAATACGAATGAATTGAACAGGAAGAACGGGAAGATCGGGAAGGGTTCAAGACATCAGGTCTTCTTCCCGAACTTCCCGGCCTTCCTGTTAAAAAAACATGGATCCAAAAATTCAACGCTATGTGCTTCTGAATGGTCGTTTGGTCGAGGCCGGGCGGGCGAGGATTTCTCCGCTCGGCGAGGGGTTCATGTACGGGCGGGGGTTGTTCGAAACGATCAAGGTGCTGGGCGGGCGGGCGGTGTTTTTCCCTGACCACGCTGAGCGGCTTTGCCGCAGCGCCGCCGCCCTGGAGTTGCCTCTGAAGACTTCGGTCGCGGAATTGGCGAAACGCTGCGCCCGGCTGATTTCCGCCAATGGCACGGGCGACGGAAGCCTGAAAATCGTGCTTTTCCTGGACACAGGCGGTTCCGGCGAACTCATCCTGACCCGATCCGGGTTGTATGCGCCCGAACTCTGCGCGCGGGGATACCGGCTGACCGCGGTGCCGGACGGGCGGCCGTCGGGCTCAGTCTCGGGATTCAAGACGCTCAACTATCTCGGCAACAGCGTCGCCCGGCGCAGGGCGCTGGCGGCGGGTTTTGACGAAGCCCTCTTTGTCGACTCCGCGGGTGCCGTCCTTGAATGCGCGGGTTGCAACGTATTCGCGGTCGAAGGGGGCCGGCTCATCACTCCGCCGTTGAGCGGCGGCATCCTGCCGGGCGTCGCGCGGGCGACGGTGCTTCGCCTCATCTCCGAGGTGGGGCGGACTGCCCCCAGTACGCCTTCGGCCCGTAACTCGGGCGGCGTCGATTGGCGTCGTGAGGGCACGCCGCCCCACCTTCTGACTTTAAAGCGCCTTCTCGCGGCCGACGAAGTATTCGTGACCAACGCCCTCCTGGGTGTGATGCCCGTGTCCCGGATCGACCGGCGCCGGTACGATGTCCGTAAAAATCCGGTCACCCGTGCCCTCCAGGAGGCCTACCGGGCCGCGGAGCTGGCCGCCGCCAGCCAGCGCCCGACGCGGCCCGCCAGGAAATCGATCGCGGGCGGCTGATCGTTGAGACAGGGGATCTGGTGAAACCATTCGCCGCCGGCAGCGAGGAATGTCCTGCGTCCGGTGATGGCGATCTCCTCCAGCGTCTCGAGGCAATCGACCATGAATGCGGGGCAGAGCACCAGCAGCCGCTTCACGCCTGCTCCGGGCAGGCGCTGAAATTCAAGGTCGGTAAATGGCTCGAGCCACGGCTCGCCCGCGAGCCTGGACTGAAATGACACCGAATAGCGCCCCGGTTGGAGGCCGGCTCGCTTCGCGAAGGCATCGGTCGTGGCGAGGATCTGCGCCCGGTAGCAGGTCGCACGGGCCGGCGATGGCCGCGCGCAGCAGTCGGCCGCGCACATGCAATGGGCGCCGGTCGGGTCCGCCTTGCGCAGATGCCGCACCGGCAGGCCGTGATAGCTAAAGAGCACGTGATCGTGCGGCTGCGCCAGTCCGGCAACCGACACCGCAAACAGAGCCTCGATGTAATCGGGGTCGGAATAAAACGGTTCTCCCCAGGTCACCCGCAACCGGGAAGCCCGTTTCGCCAACTCCGCCTTGATCCGCACGACGACGGTCTCCCAGGACGCCATCGCGTAGTGCGGGTATTGGGGCAAAACCAGCAATTCCTCGACGCCATCGGCGGCGATTTGGGCGACCACGCTGGCGATCGAAGGCCGGCCATACCGCATGGCGAGATAGACGCCCGCCTCGGACCCCAGGACGGCGGCCAGCTTTTGCCGGACGCTCCGCGACGTCGCGACGAGCGGCGAGCCGTCCTTCGTCCAAATCGCCGCATAGGCGCGGGCGGAGCGTTTCGGCCGCGTGCGAAGAATGAGGCCTTCGAGAAGGAGCCAGCGCAGCGGGGCGGCAATGTCGAGCACGCGCTCGTCCCCGAGAAACTCCCGCAAATAGCGGCGGACGTCGGGAATCGACGTCGAATCGGGCGAACCAAGGTTCGCGAGCAGGACCGCGCGTTTGGGCATGGCTAGGCCGAGGCGCTGATCGCCTGCAGGTCCGCGCGGGCGGCCTCATAGGTGGCGTGGTAGGCGAGCACCGCCGGCTCCGGCGTCTTGCCGTGCAAGCGGCACCATTCGCTGTAGAGGGCGGGCCACCAGTTTTCGTGCCGGGTGAGGCCTTTTTCCAAATAGCTGCGCCAGTCGATCATCACGCTCGACCAGCACTTGTCCCCATAATCGATCGCCTTACGCTGGTCGCCGATTTCCTTTACGTACCAGTCGCGGCCGATCCGGGCGTGCAGGACCTCGTCGGCCCAGTCGTAATCCTGGGCCATCGCCGAGAAACGATCGCCCGAGGCGACACCCAGTTCCCATTCGAAGCGCTTGCCGGTCTTCGCCATCAGGCCCTGCTCGATGAAATAGAGCACCGCATGCCGTTCGAGCGGCGTAAGCTGGGTGTTGAGCGCGAGCGACCACGTGGAATTCACCAGCACGTATTTCCCCCAATCGATGCCCGCGCGGACGAACCCGACCTCGCCCATCATGGCATGGCGCGCCTCGTCCCAAAGCTGGCGCGTCATGTCCACCGAGTAATCCCAGGGTTTGCCGGTGGTCTCGGCGAGGATCGACGCCATCATCTCCGGCACGTCGATTTCCCTCAGGCGCTTGTAATACATCATGAGCGTCTTGGGCTCCAGCGGCATCTTTTCGTCGTAAAGAAATACCTCCGCATGCACGCCCATGTTGTAGGGATCGGGGAAGCGCTCGTCGCGCCGCGGTTTGCGGGCGAAGACATGGGGCTTGGCCGAATACAGCCGCCCGGGCGCGCCGGCGGCCGCGGGCGCGGCCCCGTCGAGCCCTCCGGCCTGGGCGAGCAGGCGCCCGAGCGAAGCCACCCAGGCGGCCAGCTCGGCGCGATGCTGCGGTGTGACCAGCCGCGTGACACACTGCGCGCCATAGGCGGCCATCTCCTCCACTTCGAGCAGGGCGAAGCGGCAGAGGCGGCAGGAGGGATGATCCACCAGCTTGTTCGTCTCGGCCAGATGCCGCTGCAGTGCGTCGCGCAGCGCCGGCATGGCCTGCTCGTAAATTCCCACGAGGAGCGCCGCCGTGTGCGGCGCCGCCAGGATCTCGTCAAAGAACACATCGAGCGCCGCGTTGGGCACGATATCCAGCCCGAGGGGCGGCTCCCGCATTTCCGCGACGCGCTTCCGCCACGCCGCCGCATGCTCCACGCAATAATACGCGTGCAGCGAAAAACCCATCTTCAGTTCGTAGATGGGCTCGTCGGCGATGTGCTTGATGAAAATCTCGTGCAGGCGGCGGAAGGCCCAGTGATGGCGCTTGAGGCGCCGCACGCAGTCTTCGATGGAAAGGCCGATGCGCATGGCTTCGTCCATGGTGGCGACCCCGGCCACCGGCGGCAGGTCGAGGTAGGGGCGGTATTCGTCGGGTTTCATGGCGGACAACCTAACGTTAGATTTGCCTCCCGGCAATTCTACAATAGACCCCAAGCCGGCGTCGCAGGGACGCGTCGCCCCACCCCCGCCCCCAATGACCGTAAATCATATCGTCGTCGGCGTTTATTTCATCTTCCTGGTCGTCATCGGCGAGTCCTTCCGGAGGTTCAACCGCAACCTCAGCGACTTCTTCCGCGCGGGTTGCAAAGGATGCTGGTGGCTGATCGGCGCGACTGTCTTCATGTCGGATATCAGCTCCGGCAGCTTCGTGGCCAACGCCGGGCTGGCCTACCAGGGCGGCTGGACGATCACGCTCGTTTATTTCCTCAACGCCGTGTGCTTCATCGTCAACGCCCTCGGCCTCGCCGGCTGGTTCCGGCAGCTCCGGGTGATCACCTATCCGGAGGCCATCCGGAAGCGGTTTGGCCCCCGCCTCGAGCTGACGTACTCCTATTTCTACATCCTGATGTTCCTGCCGATCGCGGGACTCCAGCTCTGGTCGGTCTCAATCTTCACCCACGGCATTTTCGGTTTCAACGTGGCGGGCTGCATCGTCCTCGTCGGCGCGATCATGACAATCTATGCGTTTGTCGGCGGGAGCTGGGCGATCATGGCGGCGGACTTTGTGCAGGGCCTGATCCTGTTTTCGCTCACGATCCTGATCGCCGCCCTGTGCCTGGTCAAGGTGGGCGGGGTCTCAGGTCTGTTCGAACTCATCCACGCCCGGCACCTTTCCGATCAATTCACCGCCATCAAGTCGGTCTCCCCGCGACCCGACGGAAAGTTCGGTCCGCTCTGGCTCATCAGCGTCCTGGCCCTGCAAATTTTCGGCAACAACGGACTGTACTACGGATCGACCCGTTTTTACTCGGCCAAGGACGGGCGGACCGCCCGCCAGGCCTCCCTGCTGGTCGCCGGCCTCATGCTGGTCGGCGGCTGCATCTGGTTCATTCCCCCCATCGTCGGCCATCTTTTGTTTTCGAATCAGATCGATCATATCCGGATCGCCAACCCGGCGGAGTCCGCCTTCGCCGTGACCAGCCTGAATCTGCTGCCCAATGGGCTGGCGGGACTGATGCTGGTGGCAATTTTCTCCGTGTCGATGAGCTCGATCCAGGGCAATTTGAACACCAGTGCCGCCATCTTCGTCCGCAACGCGCTGCCCGGCCTGCGCCGGCTGCTCGGGTTCCCACCCAAGGTGGGCGATGGCATGCTGGCGGGGCGCTTGTACACGCTGGTGGCCGGCCTGATCATCATTGCCTTCGGGCTCGGCTATGCCGGCCATTCGACCCAGGGAGTATGGGAGGAATTATTCAAATTCCACGCCTGGACCTCCCCGGCCCTGATGGTGCCGATGTTCTTCTGTTTATTCGTCCGCCGCATCCCCCAATGGGGCCCGTTTCTCGCCATTGGGGCGGGCCTGGCCGCCTCAGTGCCTCCGGCGTTTCTCCCGCACCCGTGGCACCCCCAGACGATCGTGCTCTTGGGGACCTGCGTGACCACCCTGGTCCTGATGGGTTCGACGCTTTTCTGGTCGCGCGAACCGGACTCATTCAAACGGCAGGTTGACGACTTTTTTCGCCGCATGCGCACCCCGGTGGACTTCGCCGAGGAGGTCGGGCCCGAGAACGACCCGATCCAGTTCAAGATCATCGGCTGGTTTGCCACCAGCCTGGGCGCGCTCTCCCTGCTCATCCTCCTGGCGCCGAACCCGCCGGGAGGGCGCTGGGGCATTCTCTTCGTCTCGTGCTTCATCGGCGGGGTGGGCCTGGTGATGCTGCGTCTGGCGCGGCGCCAGCGGCCGTTTTGAAGGTAGAAGCGGCGAGCCCGCCGCGTCTACTTTCGTTCAAGAAAATTTGTGTTTCTAAAAAATAGGAGTCCAATCGCCCGCATGCTCGCGATCCGCATTCAAGAATACGGCGGCCCCGAAAAGCTGCGCGCCGAGGAGATTCCCTTGCCTGAGCCCCAGGCGGGCGACGTGCGCGTCCGCGTGGAAGCCGCCGGGGTGAACTTCGTCGATACGTATGAACGCAGCGGGCTTTATCAAACCCAGCTTCCGTTCACGCTGGGAAAGGAAGTGGCGGGAGTCATTTCCACGCTTGGCCCCGACGTCGCTGGATTCAAGGTCGGCGATCGGGTCGCCACGGCACGCGCTAATGGAGGCTATGCCGGAGAAGCCATCGTCCCTGTCGATCAGCTTGTATCCATTCCCGCGGGCATCCCGGCCCAGACGGCGGCCGCGCTGCTCCTGCAGGGCCTCACGGCCCATTACCTGGCGTGCGACACCTTCCCGCTCAAGCCGGGCGACACCGCCCTGGTGCATGCCGCCGCCGGCGGCGTGGGCCTGCTATTGGTCCAGATCGCCAAGCGGCGCGGCGCGCGGGTCCTGGCCGCGTCGGGCACCGAAGAGAAGGCCCTCCTGGCGCGGGGCGCGGGCGCCGACGAGGCGATCGTTTACGATCACGAGAACTTCACCGCCGCGGCGCGGCGTTTCACCGGCGGCAGGGGCGTGGACGTCGTTTACGACGGCGTCGGCCAATTCACCTTCGAAGGCAGCCTGAACAGCCTGCGTCCCCGCGGCATGCTGGTGTCCTATGGCAATGCCAGCGGGCCGGTGCCCCCGTTTTCCCCGCTGCTCCTTTCGAAAAAGGGATCCCTCTTCTTCACGCGCCCCACACTCGGGGACTACACCCAAACCCCCGGCGAACTCCGAGCCCGCGCCAGCGAATTGTTCCGCTGGGTCGCCGCCGGGGAGCTGAAAGTCCGCATCGGCGCCACCTTCCCGCTCACCGCCGCCGCCGAAGCCCACCGCGCCCTGGAAAGCCGCCAGACCACCGGCAAGGTGCTGCTGCTGACGAATCCTTGATTTTCGACGACGGAAACTGGTGGAGCGGGTTGTCCCTAACACGCTTGCCTTGGTTGCGGCATGCACCGGTGGCATCCTCGCGCTGGCCGCGGGATGACACCGGGCGATGGCAGCTTTAGAAGCTGCAGCTCAATCCCGCCAGGTAGCCGAGATCGTTGCGGCTGTACTGATCCATGTCGGCGGTGAACGACAGGCTCCAGTGTGGCGTGAGCCGGTAGGTCGCCTTCACTCCGTAATCCCAATCATGGTCCGGGGAAAAGGCATGCCGAATCTCATGGTTGTAGAGGTACGGCTCCGCCTGGTACTCCGTGAACGGGGTCAGGAACAGGTTCGGGAGAACCAAAAACTGGACGCCGCCTGTGAAGGAATAAGCGAACGACTTGCGCGCCACGTTGTCCGCGTGCTGCCAGGCTCCGCCGCCATCGACCGTCACGAATGGATCGCCCCAGCTTTGAACCAGATATTCGGTGAGCCCGGCCATTCCCGTGTCGCGGTAATCATGGGCCGCGAATGCGCTGCCCGTGCGGTAGTCGCAGGTGAGATTCAGATCGGTTCCCCAGCTCCCCTCCTTAAAGAGCGACTGGTTGTAGACGACGCCATAGTCGTGGAGAATATCCGGTATTCCCACGGCTTCTTTTTGATAGCCGAAGTCCGCCTGCGCATACGTTGCGCCGAGCAGCCCGGTGTCGATAGCAGCGGGCGCCGGGCTGGGCGCAGCCGCGGAGGAGGGTGAATTCGCCAGCGACTGCGCCGAGGCGGAAATAGTCAGGCCGAGCGCGAGCGCGGCCAGGAGATTGATTGGTCCAGCGATTGATTTCTTCATGTTCATGGTGTTCGACTGTTTATTGGATTCGGAGAGGCTGGATCTCCCCGTACAGTGCTGTACGACCGCGGCCTGAAAAAAAGTTCCGCGTATCTGTAGTTGGAATTCCATGACATACGATGGAACATTTAAAAATGCGCGCTGTCGCGCCCGAACGCGGCTCAAATTGAAATTTGCCGATCCCCTGAAATAGCCTGCGCTACTTAAGCACCGGCCGGAAGGAGGTCTCGATCCGCTGCTCGGCTTGATGCCGTTCCAGGGCCAGGTCGATCAGGCGCTCGATCAGTTTTCCATAGGGCAACCCGGTGGCTTCCCAGAGTTTGGGATACATGCTGATCTTCGTGAAACCGGGGATGGTGTTGATCTCGTTCACGAATATGCCGCCCTGGTCGGTCACGAAAAAATCGACTCGCGCCATGCCGGAGCATTCGAGCGCCAGAAACGTTTTTACCGCGAGCGAACGCACCTGGGCGGCGACCCCCGCGGGCAACTCGGCGGGGATGCGCAGCGCCGCCCCGTTTTCATCGAGATACTTGGCCTCGTACGAATAAAATTCGTGGCTCGGGATTATCTCCCCAACCACCGACGCCTGCGGATCGTCGTTGCCCAGGACGGCCACCTCGATCTCCCGGCCGCGGACAAACTCCTCCACGAGCAGCTTGCCGTCGTAGCGAAACGCCGCGTCGCGCGCGGCCGCCCACTCCGCGGCGTCGCGCACCTTGCTCACGCCGACCGACGAACCGGAGTTGGCCGGTTTTACAAAAAAAGGCGCCCCAAACGCGGCGGCCAGCGTCTCGAAGGTCGCCGCCGCCGCGGTCCGCGGGGTCAGCGTCACGAAACGCGCCACCGGGATGCCCGCGTCGCGCAGCAGGCGTTTCGCGACATCCTTGTCCATCCCCACCGCCGACCCCAGCACGCCCGCGCCGACAAAGGGAATATTGGCCAGCTTCAGGAGACCCTGGACGGTCCCGTCCTCGCCATAGGTCCCGTGCAGCAGCGGGATCACCACGTCATAAGGGGCGGATTCCCCGGGAAGAAAAGCGAGCGCGGCATCGGACGCCCCGGCCTCGAGTTCCGCGGTCGGGGATGTCGCCGCCTGCAATCGGGCCATGTCCCTCACCTGCCAGCGCCCGGCCTTGTCGATGCCGATGAGCACGACGTCGAATTTCGCCTGGTCGATCGCCTCATAAACATTGCGCGCGGATTGGACGGACACCTCATGCTCCACCGATTTCCCGCCGAAGAGTATGCCGACGCGTTTTTTCGCCATGGGGTTTGGCTCAATCCGATTTCTAGTGTCCCGGTTTGGGTTCGGGCGCAACGGGGGTCGGCGCGGTTCCGGCGGGCTTTTTGCCGGAGATGCGCTCGACCAGGTAGAAGATCACCGGGACGAAAAAGATCGCTATGGCGCTGGCCGCGAGCATCCCGCCGATCACCGCGGTGCCCATCACCCGGCGCGCCACCGCCCCCGAGCCGCTCGCGATCCACAGGGGCACGCAGCCGAGGATGAAGGCGAAGGACGTCATGAGGATCGGCCGCAGGCGCACCCGGGCCCCCTCGAGGGCCGCCTCGACCAGCGGCACGCCGTGCTCGAAACGGGTGCGGGCAAATTCCACGATCAGCACCGCGTTCTTGGCGGCCAGGCCGATCAGCATGATGAGGCCGATCTGGGCGAAGACATTATTTTCCATCACCCGCAGGGAAAGGGCCGCGTAGGCCCCGAAGACCGCGATCGGCACGCTGAGCAGGACGCTGAACGGCAGCGACCAGCTCTCGTAGAGGGCGGCGAGGATGAGAAAGACGAACAGCAGCGACAGGCCGAAAATGGCCGCGGGCGGCACGCCCTCCTCGGCCTTCTTCTCCTGGTACGACATGTCCTTGTAATCGAATCCCATCTCCCGCGGCATCGTCTGGGCAAACACTTCCTCCAGCGCCTTCCGGGCCTGGTCCGAGCTGTAGCCCTGCGCCGCGGTCGCGTTGATCTGGGCGCTGCGATAGAGGTTGAAGCGCATCGTGAATTCCGGCCCGACCCGGTGCTCGACCGTCGTGAACGCGGTCAGCGGCACCATGGCACCAGCCCGGTTGCGGACAAAAAACTGGCCGAGAGAACTGGTGTCCTTGCGGTAATCGCCGTCGGCCTCGACGTAGACCTGCCACTGACGGCCAAAGCGGTTGAAGTAATTGACGAAGATCCCGCCCATGTAGCACTGGAGCGTGCGATAGACGTCCCCGATCGCGACACCCTGTTTCAGCACCTTGTCGCGGTTGACGTTGATGAAGACCTGCGGCACGGATGGCAGGAAGGTCGTGGACAGCAGCCGGGGATTGAGTTCGGGCCGTTTGGCGGCCGCGGCCATGAATTTGTTCAGGTTGTCCGCCAGGAATTTCACATCCTTGCCGGCCCGGTCTTCGAGCACAAACGTGACGCCGCCCGCCGTGCCCACCCCCGGAATCGCGGGCGGGGCAAACGAGAAGGCCCGCCCGTCGGGGATCTTTGCGAGCTCGCGGTTAAGATGGGCCGTAATCGCCGCGTATTTCTCCGCCGGTTTCGTCCGCTCCGACCACAGCTTGAAATTGGCGAAGAAAAAGGCGCTGTAGGTGTTGTAGTTGGTGCTGAGCAGGCTGAAGCCGATGATCGACGTCGTGGTCTGCACGCCGGGCGTGGCCATGATCACTTTCTCAACCTCCCGCGCCGCAGCCGCGGTGCGCTGGAGGGACGAGGCATTGGGCAGTTGCAGCGACACGTAGACGTATCCCTGGTCCTCGTCCGGCAAAAACGCCGAATGCAGCTCGTGGCCGAAGTAACCCGCTCCCACCGCGAAGGCCAGCAGGAGCAGGATGCTGAAAAAGCTCTTGTGGATCATGGCGCGCGAAATTCCGACATAGTCGGCGTTCACGCGCCTGAAGACCCGGTTGAACCAGCGGAAGAAGGCACCGAGCGGGCCCCGGGTTTCCCGGCGGGGCTTGAGGAGCAGGGAGCAAAGGGCGGGGCTGAGCGAGAGGGCGTTGAAGGCGGAGATCGCCACCGAGATGGCGATGGTCAGCGCAAATTGCTGATAGAGCCGCCCCGTGATTCCCGGGATGAATGCCGTGGGCACAAACACCGCAGCCAGGATAATCGCGATCGCCACGACCGGGCCGGAAACCTCGTCCATGGCCTTGAGGGTCGCATCCTTCGGGCTCATGCCCTCGTCAATGTGATGCTCCACCGCCTCGACCACGATGATGGCGTCGTCCACCACCAGGCCGATGGCGAGCACCAGGCCGAACAGCGACAAGGTATTGATCGAAAATCCGAACGCCGGAAAGAGCACGAACGTGCCGATCAGGGAAACCGGCACCGCCAGCATCGGGATCAGCGTGGCCCGCCAGCCCTGGAGGAAGACGAAGACGACGATGACGACCAGGAGCAGCGCCTGCCAGAGCGTGTGGGAGATCTCCGTCATCCCCTCCGACACGGCGCGGGTGGTGTCCAAGGCGATGCGGTAATCGAGATCGTGGGGGAAGCGCAGCTTGAGCTGCTCCATCGTCCGCTTGATGCCCTGCGCGCCCTGCAGGGCATTGGAGCCGGGCAGTTGGTAGATGGCGATGATGGCGGAAGGGCCGCCGTTCATCCGGCCCATCACGTTGTAGACCTGCGCGCCGAGTTCGACGCGGGCCACGTCCTTCAGGCGGACCGTGGAACCGTCGGGATTTTCCCGGATGACGATATTACCGAACTCCTCGGGGGTGCTAAGCCGACCCTGGGCCCGCACCGAATAGGTGAACTCCTGACCCGGAGGGGAGGGCTCGGCCCCGATCTGTCCGGAAGGGTTGACCGTATTCTGGTTTTGCACCGCCGCGATCACGTCGCTGACCGTGATGCCCAGCTTCGCGAGCTGGTCGGGCTTGACCCAGTAGCGCATGGCGTACTGGCCGGCGCCGAACACCGTCGCGCTGGCGATGCCGGGAACCCGGGTCAACTGGTCGTTGATATTGATGTAAGCGTAGTTCGCGAGAAAGGTGCTGTCGTAGGTGCCGTGGGGGGAATAGAGCGCCATCAGCATCAGGGGGGCCGAGAGCGACTTCTGCACCGTGACCCCGTAGTTCGTCACGTCCGCCGGCAACTGGGGACCGGCCTGGGTCACCCGCGCCTGGGACAGGATCAGGTCGGTATTCGGATCGGTGGTGATATCAAAATTGGACACCAGCCGCAGCGAGCCGTCGCTCCCGTTGATGGAGTACATGTAGTTCATGTTGTCCACTCCGCTCAACTGCTGCTCGATCGGGGTCGCGACCGACTGCTCCACCGTCTGCGAATCGGCGCCCACAAAGGTCGACGTGATTCTCAGCTCGGGCGGGACGATCCCGGGAAACTGGGCAATGGGCAGGCCGAGCAGCGTCACCAGACCCACGATCACCGTGATGATCGAGATCACGATCGCGACGATCGGGCGGTTAATGAAAAATTTAGACATGGCGAAAAGGTTCTGGGAGCGACGCGATCACTGCGCCGCCGCAAACGGATGCGGATTCACCAGCATGCCCTCGCGCACTTTTTGAATCCCTTCCGCAATGACCTGGTCGCCCGGCTTCAGGCCGTCCTCGATGATCCAGAGCGAACCATCCCGGTCCCCCACTTTCACCGTCCGAAGATGGGCGTGGTTCTCGCCGTCGACCGTCGCCACCTGATAAGCGCCCTGCAATTCATTCACCGCGCGCTGGGGCACCATCAGGGCGCCTTGCTCGACCCGGACCACGGCGCGCACCTGCGCGTATTGGCCTGGACGCAGCAGGTTGTCCGGATTGGGGAAGACCCCGGCAATGCGGAGGGTGCCGGTGCCCGGGTCAATCTGCCGGTCGGTTGCGTAAATCTTTCCCTTGAGCGGATAGACGCTCCCATCGGTGAGGACCAGTTCGAGCGCGATGCCCGTCGGAAAATCCGGCTGGCCCGGGCGCGGCTTCTTGAAATCGAGATACGCCTCCTCGCTGATCGGAAAATAAACCTTGATCGGGTCGACCGTCGACACCGTCGTCAGCACTCCCGTGCCCGGGCCAACCAGGTCGCCGATCTGTGCGGTCGCGATCCCGGCGATCCCGTCGATGGGCGACGTGATCCGGGTGAATTCCAAATTCAACTGCGCCTGCTCGAGCGCGGCCTTGTCGCCCAATTGGGCCTGGACGGCATTGTCATAGTCCTCCTGGGATATTGCCTCTTTCTTGATCAGTTCCGCCTCGCGCTTGAAATCCAGCCCCGCCTTGTCGAAGTTCGCCTTCACCTGGTCGTAGGCCGCCTGGAAGGGGCGCGAATCGATTTGGAAGAGCAAGTCCCCCTTTTTAACCACTGCACCCTCGGTGTACGCCTGCTTGAGCAGATAGCCCGGCACCTGGGCCCGGATTTCGGCGTTCACAAAGCCATCCAGGGTGCCGATCCATTCCGCCTGGATCGGCTCGTCCTTTTGCACGACTGCCACCACGTCGACATCGGGCGGCGGCGGGGCCGGCGGGGCCGGCTGCTTGCAGCCGGCCAGAATCGCGAAAATGAGGGTCGACGAAGCCAGGCAGCCGCGTCCGAGGTAGTGGGTCGGTGACATGATTTTTCCCGTGGGATTGGGTCGAATTCGCTGAACTTGACGGACATAAGTGCAAGTTGGCAATATTGCAACGATGCGGCCCTCCGAATCCACCCCAGCCGACCGCGGCGCCCGCATCGTGTTCTGCGCGGCGGCATTGGTCGCGCTGGTATTCGCTCTCTATACCAATCACCGCTGGGAGGATTACTACATCACCTTTCGATCGAGCAAGAACCTCGCGACCGGCCACGGGCTGGTTTACCAGGCCGGCGAGCGGGTGCACACGTTTACGTCGCCGCTGGGGGTGCTTTTGCCCGCGTTCGCGAGTTGGATCACGGGGCGCCAATCCGACGAGGCCGCCTTCTGGCTTTTCCGGTTCATCTCGATCGCCGCTTTTGCGGGGGCCGTCTCCCTGGTTTGGAAAACGGGCCGCGCCTGGGGCTGGCGGGCTCCGGCCTGCGGCCTGACGGCCGCCGTCGCCATGACCGACGCCAAGTCCGTCGATTTCACGGTCAACGGGATGGAAACCGGCGTCCTGCTGTTTTTTCTCGCGCTCTGCATCGCCGTATTCGCGACCGGCCCCAAGGGCGGCGCCGGGTGGCTCGGCGTGGCCTGGGCCGGGCTCATGTGGACCCGCCCAGACTGTTTCATTTACATCGGGGGGGTGGCGATCGGTTTTTGGCTGTTTCCGGCCGCCCAAAAAATCGCCCCGCGCCGGGGAAAACTGCTTTTCGCTTATCTCAAATCGGGGCTGGTTTGCACCGCCCTCTACGGACCGTGGCTGCTTTGGGCGTGGCGCTATTACGGCTCGTTCGTCCCCAACACGGTCCTGGCCAAAGGACTGGGGCATCAATTCCCGGCGTGGACATCCCTGCTGGCCGACCTGCTCTGCCTGCCTTACCGCTCATTGACGTATCACGGGTTCGGAAGCGCGGTGTTCATGCCAAGCTATTTTGGCAGCGGTGGCTGGCCGGCGTGGAACGTCGTGGTCGCCTGGGCCCTCATGCTCGCGGTTTTTGCCGCCCTGATCCTGCCGCGCATGCGCGCGGAAGCCCGGGCGCTTTCGCTCGCGGTCATCGTCGGCCTGTTTTACGTGTCCAATACGGAGATGTATCCCTGGTATTTTCCGCCGGTCACCTTTCTGGCGATCCTGACCCTGGGAGCCCTGAGCGCATCGTTCACCGCCGCCCTGCCCGAAATCCATCGCCGCAATCGGATCTGGCTTTTGCCCGGGATGGCCGTCGTGCTTTTTTCCGCCACGCTTTTGGCCAAGAGCGCCTGGCAGATGAAGTGGCAGCAGGAAGTCATCGAAAAACAGCGACGGGACATCGGCCTGTGGCTGCGCGCGAACCGGCAATCCCCCAACGATACCGTCTTCCTGGAGCCCTTGGGCTATATCGGCTATTTTTCCCAACTGAAGATGTTCGATTATCCCGGCATGTCCTCGCCGGAGGTCCTCGCCGCCCGGAGGAAGGTCGGCGAAAACTATGCCGATCTGATCGCGGCCTTGAAGCCCGACTGGCTGGTTTTGCGGCCCAGGGAGGTCATGGCCTACGGCCTCAAATATGACCCGCGGTTTCTCGAGCATTACACGTTCGCCGCGGTCTTCGACGTGCGCGACAAGGTCAATGCGCTGCGCTATCTGCCCGGCTGGAACTACCTGATGTTCGACGAGACCTTCCTCGTCTATCATTTGGATTAGGTGGGGCGGCGCGTCCCCGCGACGCCTGCTTCGACTCTGCCCAAACTGGCGTCGCAGGGACGCGCCGCCCCACCTACTGAAATTTATTTAGCCCTGCACCGGCAGCGCCATCACGTCCCCGTCGAAAGTGATCTCAATCACCGTATCGAGCGGAGCCACCGACTCCGGCGGGATGGCAAAGGCGTAGCCGTCCCCGGCACCCTGAACGGAAAGTTTTCCGCCGGTCAGCAATTTCGCGGTGGTCATCCGGAGACCCGGCAGCGCCGGAACCGTCGCCTCCGCCTGTCCCTTGAACAGGTGAAGATAGACCTTGCTCCCCCGGCGCGTGGAGACAAAGCCCTCCGCCGGCATGTACGGGCCTCCCCGGGTGCCGTAAATGCTCTCGCCGTAACGGCCGAGCCAGTCGCCCATTTCATGCAGGCGCTGGATTTGATCCGGTTCGATCGACCCGTCCGGCCGCGGGCTGATGTTGTAGAGAAAATTGCCGTTCCCCCCGACACACTGCAGCAGCAGGCTCATCGAGGCCCGGAGATCCTTGGCACGGTCCTCCTTGCGCCACTCCCAGTTATCGGTGATCGGCGCGCAGTTTTCCCAGGGGGTCTCGGTATACTTGCCGATCTCCTGTTCGCGGGTCTCGAAATCGCCGACGCGCTCGCCGAGCGGCCGGTGATGGACGCGCGAAGGCCCGCGATTGCCGTTGTCGAGGCGGCTGTTCATCAGGACGCGCTCGTTCTTACCGTGCAAATAAGCGTAAACGTCGGTGCCGATCTGGGGGGTCCATGCGTCGATCGCGCTCGACATGTCGAACCAGAGGATATGGGTGCCATAGCGGTCCATCAACTCGGCGCACTGCGCCTTGAGATAGCCGACGTAGGGTTCGATGCCCCCGCGGATCGGCGGGTTGGGCTCCGGCTCGGGCGGATGCGGGACCCGCGTCCAACCGAACGCCAGCGCGTCGATCACCGAATAATACGTGCCGAAGAGGATGTCCTGGCGCTTGCACTCGTCGGCCAGCTCCCGCAGCACGTCGCGACCGAACGGCGTCCGCATGATATTGTAGTCGGTTTCCCGGGTGTCCCACAGGCAGAAGCCGTCGTGATGCTTCGTGACCATCACGAGGTAGCTCGCGCCCGACGCCTTGACCAGGGCGACCCATTCGCGGGCGTTGAATTTCACCGGGTCGAAGCGCTCATAGAGCCGGTCGAACTCCTCGATGGGGGTGTCCCTCCCGCGAGACCATCCGATTTCCTTTCCCGTCAGGGTGACGGGGCCCCAGTGGATGAAAATCCCGAACCTCCGGTCCAGGAAATCGCGCAGCACGTCGCGATCGGTATGCAAATCGGGGCGAAGGGATCCGCCCCCCGCCATGGTCCTGACCGGTAGTTCGCTCATGGGAGATGAAAAACCTCGCGGGCGTCCGCCCAGATCTTGCCGGCCTGGGCCGCATCCGGCAGCGGAATCTGGCAGGGATCGGTCTCCCGCCACCAGCGCTGCGTTTCGGGATCGGCGGCCATCGTCTTCATGTCGGCCGCGAGGTCGTCGCCGTCGTATTCGAAATAAGAGAAAAGGAAATGCCGGCCGTCGATTTCACGCACATAAATGGAATAATTGTGGATGTGGCACTGCTTGATCATGCGCACGATCCCCGGCCATGGATGGGCGTGCAACTGCTCATAATAGGCCGCCTTTTCGGGACGGAGGCCGGTCACCGAGGCAAAACGCCGCGAGGCATGGGGCAAGTCAATTTTCATCAGGGTGGGATTAAAGCAGATCGCAGCTTGCGCCCGGCTCTTCCGGGGTGCGGTAAACGCCGCCGGCGATCACCACCGGATGGAGAAACCGCTCCCGCAGATGGGGAATGTGCTCGAGAAAGACGACCGGGTGGCCGACGGCGATATGGTTGAACAGGACGAGATGCTGGTGGAGGTGGCCCACGTCACCGACGTGGGGCACGACCGGGATGCCAAACTTGCGCGCCAGCAGGCTCACGGCGATGAACTCGCTGACCCCGGCGACGCGGAGCGCATCGACCTGGACAAAACCCACGCCGCGCGCCTGGAGGTAATTCTTGAAAACGACCCGGTTGGGCACGTGCTCGCCCAGGGCCAGGCGGACCGGCGCCAGGGCCTCCGCGAGGACGGCGTGCGCCCGCACGTCGTCGGGATGGGTCGGCTCCTCGATCCAATAGGGATCGATCGACCGAAGGCGCTCACCGATGCTCAGCGCCTGGGGCAGCGTCCACTGCTGGTTGGCGTCGAGCATGACCCGGACCGACGGCCCCGCCACGTCCCGCACGAGGTGCGCCCGGCGGACGTCGCGATCCGGATCCGCCGAGCCCACCTTCAGCTTCAGCGCCGTGAAACCGGCCGCGACGGCCCGGCGGCAATTCTCCCTCACCTGCTCGTCCGGATAATTGAACCAGCCGACCGACGTGTCGTATCCGGGATAACCCGACGCCAGGATCCCGGCCCGCTCCGGCCGGGAGCCCGCGGCGGACTCCAGCATCGCGACGGCGGCCGCCGCCGTCAGTTCATCCTCCAGATAGGACAGGTCCAGGGTGGCCACGACCTGCCGCGGCGAAAGGTCGAGGAGCAGCTTCCAGAGCGGCACCCCGCGCGTCTTCGCCCAAAGGTCCCAGCAGGCGTTGGTCACCGCCGCCAGCGCGAGATGCACGACGCCCTTGTGCGGGCCCAGCCACCGGAATTGCTGCTCGTTGGCGAGCCGGTTCTGGATCGCGCCGAATTCGGCCATGATTTCCTCGATGTCGCGGCCGCGGAGTCCCCGGGCGAGAAATTCCGCCGCCGCGCAGACCAGTTCGTTCCCCTCGCCGAGCGTGAACGCCAGGCCGACGCCGCGGCGGCCCGCGGCGTCATCGAGCTGCACCACCGCGTACGAATAGATCGGATCGCGATGAATGGCATCGCTGCCGTGGCCGGCACCGAGCGGAAAGCGGGCGTCCCGCACGGAAATTCGCTCAATCATAAAAAAGGATCGGTCAGCGCCGGTAGCCCAGTTCGGCTCCTCCGCTCACGTGCATGATATGTCCCGTGACAAAGCGGGCCCGGTCCGAAAGCAGGAAGACGCAGGCATCGGCGATCACGTCGCCCTCGGGGCAGTAGCCCAGCGGGTGAATTTCATCGAGCATCTGGCCCACCATGGCGGGATCCGGCTGCTCCGAAGCCCATTGGCGCAGCATCGGCGTCCAGGCGCCGGCCGGGCAGACCGCATTGACCCGGATCTTATGGGGCGCGTAATCGAGCGCCATCGACTTCGTGAGCGCGTTCATGCCGCCCTTGGTGGCGGTGTAGGCGGCGTGGATCGCCTGGCCGATGACGCCGACCAGGCTCGAGGTGTTCAGAATGCAGCCCTTGGATCGCTTCAAGGCCTTGAATCCATGGCGCGTCGTCAGCAGGATGCTCTTCAAATTGGTGTCCATGAGCGCATCCCATTCCGCGTCGGTTGTCGTGTGGAGGGGTTTCGACGGACTGGCGATGCCGGCATTATTGTGAATGGCGTCGATCCGCCCGAAAGCCTTGAGCGCCCCGTCGATCGCGCGCCGGACGTCCTCATCCTTGGACACGTCGCACACGAGTCCGATGTGGGGCTGCCCCAGTTCGGCGGCCGCCTTCGCCACCTCGTCCGCGGAATTGGCCACCACGGCCACCCGGCCGCCTTCGCGCGCGTAGGCGGTGGCGCATTCCCACCCGATGCCGGTGGATCCCCCGGTCAAAAAAATGACCTTATCCTTCAATAGCATGGTCTTATTTCGCCGACATCAAATCGCCATAGACCTTCACCGCGAGGTCGAGCTGGTCAAGGGCCAGCCACTCGTCCTTCGTATGGGCCTGGGCGAAGGCCCCCGGGCCGAGCACGATCGTCGGGGCGCCGGCCGCGGCATAATGGCTCGCGTCGGTGACGTAGGGCGCGCCACACGGCGCAGGGTCGACGCCCTGCCGGGTGAGGATCTGGGTGAGTCTCGCCTGAAAGTCCCGGCTGAGGTCCTCGCCCAGCGGGGGCACCACATAGAGCGAGTCGTGCTCGACCTCCAGGCCCGCGAGCGCGGCATCGCGCTCGCGGAAGACCTGTTCGGCCGTCTCGCCGGGCGCGGTGCGGCGATCGCATTCGATTTCACAGCGCGCGGGTATGACGTTCACGGCTATCCCGCCCCGGATCACATTGACGCTCGCCGCCGCGCCGCCCGTGAGCGGATGGCGGCGGATCGCGAGCGGAATGAAGCGCGCCTCCAGCGCGTCGAGCACCCGCATCATGGCCGAGATCGCCGAGCGGCCCTTCGTCGGGTCGGCCGAGTGGGCGGCCACGCCCCGCGTGACCGTCCGCCAGCGCACCACGCCGTTATGCGCCACGATCGGCCGCAGCAGCGTCGGCTCGCCGACGATCACGCCGCGCAACCGGGGCAGAAGCTTCGGCAGTTCGTCCCGCGCAAAGGCCTGCGCGCCGGTCATGCGCGCCTCCTCGTCGTAGGCAAAAAGCAAACCGACGTTGCGCGGACGGACCGCGCCCCGGGCGTATTCGCGCAGCGCCCACAGGGCGGCGGCCCCGGAACCCTTCGTGTCGCACGCGCCGCGGCCGTGGATCCTCCCGTTCTCGATCTTTCCGCCAAACGGGTCGATGGTCATGCCCTCGACCGCCACCGTGTCCATGTGGCTCTCGAACAGCACCCACTCCCCGTCCGGGACCGGTTCGCATGTGACGAGCAGATTGAACGTGACCCCGTCCGCCGCCATGCAGCAACGGCGCGTGTTCAGCCCCCAGTCCCGGGCGAGCTTCTCCAGATGGGCGGCCAGCGCCGCCTCGCCGCCGGCGCGTCCGCCGAAGTGCGGGTTCACGGTGTCGACCGACAGCATCTGCGCGAGCAGCTCCTCGGGATTGTCCGGGGCATTCATGCCGGGATCAGGCGAGCCAGCGGTCGAGATGAGCCGCGACGAAGGCGTCGTCCGTCAGCTCGGGATAGGCGCCGGACACCCGGGTGAGTTCGTCGGCCTGGCCGACCGAAAGCATTTCATGGGGATTGAGGCAGTGCACGGACGGCACCAGGCCCTGGCGTCGGAGCACCTCGAGGATGCCCGGGATGCACCCGCGGAATCCGTTCGCCGCGTCGAACAGCGCCGCGTTCATGTCGGTCACCGCGATCGCCCGCTCCAGCCAGCGTGCATCGAGGGTCGCCGCGGCGCGCGCCCGCTTGATCTCATCGAGCAATTTGACCGCGCTGTTCGTCCAGACGCCCCAATGACCCAGCAACCCGCCGGCGATGCGGCGGGTCACCCGGCGGCCGCCGCTCTCGAAAGTATAGGGCGTGAGCAAATCGACCACGATCGTGTCGTCGTTTCCGGTGTAGAGCGCGAGATCCTCGCGCCCGGACTCGGCCACGGCGCGCACGACATCGATCGTCTGATACCGGTTGAACGGCGCGATCTTGATCGCGATCGCATTCGGGATCTCGGCAAATTTCCGCCAGAAGCCGTGGCCCGCCAGCCGCCCGCCAGCCGCGGGTTGTAGGTAAAACCCGACGATCGGGATCGCCTCGGCCACCCGCGCGCAATGCGCGGCCAGGACATACTCCGCATCCTCCTTGAACGCCGCGAGGCTCACCAGCCCCGCGTGGTAGCCGAGCGAGACCGCCAGCTCCGCCTCGCGCAGCGCCTGGTCGGTCCGGCCGCAGATGCCCGAAATCTTGATGAACGGGCGCGGCGACCGGGCGAGTTCCTCATCGATCGTCCGCGAGGCCAGCTCGAGCACGGGCCGGAACAGCCCGTGCCGCGGCTCGCGGATTTCGAACTGGGTGGAATGCACCCCGACGGCGAGGCCGCCGGTCCCGGCGGCGACATAATAGCGGGTGATCGCCCGCTGATGGCGTTCGGAGAACCTGCGGTTGGCATCCAGCGCGAGCGGCTGGGCGGGAATCACGTGGCCTTCGAGAAGATGGGCGCGGAGGTTCATGTCAGAATTTTCCATCGCGGGTTTCAAAGTGCGTCGGCTTGCCCAGCAGCCGGCCGCCGCCGCGGAGGTGATCGGCCACGAGGCCGATCATGGCGTCGAGCGACAGGGTGGTCGGGCCGAAGAGCCGGATGGACTCGCTGGCGTCGCTGTGCCAGGCCACCGCCGCCGGGGTGCCGGTCAGGACCGGCGCCCGGCCGAACACGCGGCCGAATCGCTCGGCCACGTCGCGGATGGCGTATTTTTCGGCGCCAGTGACGTTGAGCGGCTTCGGCGGCGACGCGACGTGCTGCAGGCACTGGATGGCGCGCGCGCAGGCGTCGCCCTGCCAGATCAGGTTGAAGACGTTCATGGTGATATCCACCGGCTCGCCGTTCAGGACCCGCTGGCCGATGTCCACCAGCACGCCATAGCGCAATTCGACCGCGTAGTTGAGCCGGAAGAGGAGCTGCTTGGTCCCGAATTTTCGCGAATAATGGGTGAAAACGCGCTCGCGGCCGACGCAGGTGCTGGCGTACTCGCCCAGCAGCGCCAGCGGCATCGCCTCGGTCGCTCCCGAGCCTTCAACCGGCGTGTAGGGGTACACGCAGCCGGTCGAAAACACGATCACGCGCGATTCCCGGAATTTTCGGGCCACATGGGAGGGAACGACCGTGTTCTGGATCCAGGTTTCGTCCGGCGCGCCATCGGTGCCAAATTTCTGTCCCGCAAGATATTCCACATTGGCCGCGTCGGGCAGACGCATCACCGCCTCGTAATCGGCGAGATCGCAGGCGATCGGGACCACGCCGAATTCCGCGAGCGCCGCCTGGGCCTCGGGGCGGCTGAAGCGGGAAACGCCGAGGACCCGCGTCGATTTCTTGCCCGCCGCGTCGAGCGCGCGCCGGAGCATGACCGCCGTCGTCGTCCCCATCTTTCCGCCCACCCCCAGGACCATGTGGTCGCCGTCCAGCGCGCGCACGGCGGCGATCGCCCCCGGGGTCGGCTCGGAGAGCAAAAGTTCGATATCGCGGTCGCTGTCAGGCTGGTTCTTCATAGGCTTGTCACCCCGCCATTCCTCGCGCACCTTCGGAAAAATCCAAGCGCAAACCTCCAAAATTTTCATGCGCGCCATCGACATCCATACTCATCCCGTCTTCCACCACGCCGGATTTACCCGGCCGGCGGTGGAGAGCTTTGCCGCGCAGGCCCGCGCCCAGGGCGTCGAGCGCATGGTCTCGCTCGGCGACGTCCTGGCCTTTGGCCCGCTGCCCACGGATGCCCAGATCCGGCACATCAACAACGAGACCGCGCGGATCATGCGCTGGCTGCCCGACACGTTCATCGGCTTCTGCGCGCTCAATCCCCGCCTGGGCGAGCGCCATGTGATGGGCGAAATGGAGCGCTGCGTCGGTGGCCTGGGTTTCCGCGGCATCAAACTGGAGATTTCCAACAACGCCCGCGACGCCTGCATGAAGCCGGTGATGCGGGCCGCCGAGCGCTGGGACGTGCCCCTGCTCCAGCACACCTGGAGCATGACCAACATCCATATGCGCCACATGCACTCCGATCCCGAGGATACCGCCGCCCTTGCGCGCCGCCATCCCAATGTGCAGGTGATCATGGCCCATCTCACCGGCTGCGGCTACCGCGGCGTGCTCGAAGCCAAGGGGGTCGACAACCTGGTCGTGGATACCTCCGGCGGTTTTCCGGAGAATGGGATCCTCGACTACGCGCTCGAGCACCTGGGGGCCGATCATATCGTTTATGGCTCCGACCTGCCCATCCGCGAGACCAGCGTGACCCTCAACCGCATCCTCGGCACGCCCATGAGCGCCGACGAACGGGCAAAAATTCTTTACGGCAACACCCGCCGCATCCTCAAGCTCTGACCGCGATGCTTTTTGACACCAACGTTCATCTCGGCTCCTGGCCGTTCACCCTCGTTCCCGATCTGAGCGCCACGCGGCTCGCGTCGCACCTGCGCGCCCACGGCATCCGCCGCGCGGTCGTCTCCGCCACCGCCGCCATCCTCGCGCCCGACCCCCTGCCGGCCAACCGGGCCCTCCTGGCCGCGGTGCGCCACATTCCCGCGCTGCTCCCCGTGCCCGTGGTCAACCCGGCCCTGGCCAACTGGCGCGAGCAGCTCGACATCGCGGAGGCCGGTCCGCTCCGGGCGATCAAGCTTTTCCCCAACTACCACAATTACCGCCTCGATTCGGCCCGGTTCGATCCGTTTTTCTCCGAGGTGAAATCGCGCCGCCTCCGGCTGCTGATCAGCGTCCGGGTCGAGGACGAGCGCCATCGCTACTTCGCCCTGCGCATCAAGAGCGTCCCGGCCAAGACCCTCATCTCGTTCCTGCGCCGCAATCCGCTGCTGCACCCGCTGGTGCTGGGCATCGGCCTGCCCGATCTCCGGGTCGTGGCGAAAAAGTGCGAGAACTTCTCGACCGACACCTCGTTCGTCGAGTGGCTCGGCTCGCTTGAGGATCTCACCCAGGTGTTGCCCGTCCGCCGTATTCTTTTCGGCTCGCATACGCCGTTTTTTGTCACGCGAGCGAGCGTCGCCAAACTGGCGGCGACGCCCCTCCCCGCCCGCACAGCGGCCGCGATCGGCAGTGGAAACGCCGGGCGCTTTTTTTCCCTGTGACCACCCCCGCCGCCCGTCCCATCGTCGACGAGCCCCTCCCCCAGCCCCAACGGTGGGGCGAAGCCGAACTCGCGCGGCTGACCGCGATGGTGCGCCAGAATTCGCTCTTTTACTGGAAGGGTCCGCAGACGGCCGCCCTGCTCGACGAATTTCACAAGCATTATTCACTGAAGTACTGTTTCCCCTGCTCATCGGGATCGGCCGCCTTGCATGTCGCAATCGCCGCCCTGCGCCTGAAGCCGGGCGACGAGGTCATCGTCGCACCCATCACGGACATGGGCTCGGTCATCGGAATCCTCTACCAGCAGGGCGTTCCCGTGTTCGCCGACGTCGATCCCCGCACGTACAATCTCGACGCCGCCGACGTGCGCCGGCGGCTCACGGCCAGGACCCGGGCCATCATGGCGATTCACCTCGCGGGCAATCCCTGCGACCTCGGCGCGCTCGGCGCGCTCGCCCAGGAGCGGGGGATCGCGCTGATCGAGGACTGCGCCCAGTCCTGGGGCGCGCGCTGGCAAGGGCGGCCGGTCGGCACCGTCGGGGACCTCGGCTGCTACTCCTTCAACGAATTCAAGCATGTGAGCTGCGGCGACGGCGGGATCGTCGGGACCAACAACGAGCGCCTCGGACCCACCCTCGCAAAGTGGGGCGACAAGTACTACGACCGCGTCAGTGGCAGCCGCGACCCCGAGGAACTCGCGCCCAATTACCGCATCAGCGAGCCGCAATCCGCCGTCGCCGCCGCGCAGCTCACCAAGCTGGCGGACATCGCCGCCCGCCGCCACCACGCCGGCGACTTGCTGACCTCGCTGCTCGCGGACCTCCCCGGCGTGCTGCCCCCCGCCGTCGCGCCGGGCGACACCCACACCTACTGGTTCTACATGCTCCGCCTCGAGCTCGGCCGCTTCGGTTGTTCGCGCGAGGAGATTGTCGCCGCGCTGACCGCCGAGGGAGTGGCCGCCGGCGCCGGCTACATTCCCCAGCCCATGTACCGCTATTCGGTTTTCAAAAATCACGCCTTTTTCAGCGGAACCTGGCCCGTGCGCGACTTCGGTCTCACCGCGATGGACTATCGCGCCGTCTCCTGCCCCGCCGCCGAGGCCATCCTGACCGACTGCGTCGTCCTCCGCCTCAACGAGGCGATGTCCAATTCCTATATAGAAAAAGTCGCCCGCGCCGTCCGCACCGTGACCCAGCGCCTGTTGCGCTGAGGTGGGGCGGCGCGCCCCTGCGTCGCCATAGCGCTCCGAAGAAGAATCGAGCCGGACCAGAGTGAAATTGCCGTTTGTGTAACGTCACCCGGCGGGTGACATTTGGAGCGCCCGAAAACGCCTCGTCGTTTACCCGCTAAGTTTCGCCAACTCTCGCGACTGCTGGGCAACTTTGAAGATGATCCGGGAAACGTTCTAAGGTGATCATGGTGGAGTGATTGTCCGCTGACGATACTCCCGAAGACCGCGCTGCGCTATGGGGTCTTAACTGGGCAATGAGGTCTACTGCGTTCCCATCTCAGGCGCTCGACATCGGCTTCATGCCAGATCATCAGCACCGGCATGGAGCTAAAAATGCCATGGCCATTTTGCCGGATTTACACTTGTTATAATCTCCATGACATCCGAACCCATGAGCCTTTTCCGTGTGCCAGTTATTGCGGTTGATCCGCGTGATTCCGCTCACCTCAGCCTGCCCATCGAAGCCCTGGTCGATACCGGTTCTGAGCTTAGCTGGCTCCCGGCAAAACTGCTGTCCGACGCCGGCATTGTTCCCATCCGCAGGCGCAACTTTCAGACGGCCACCGGGCAGGTGATCGCCCGCGATACCGGCTATGCGATCCTCCGCGCCCCCGGATTCGAGACCATCGACGAAGTGGTGTTCGGAGAACCGGGCGATCTCAGCATCCTCGGCGTGCATACCATTGAGGGCTTCGGCGCCGTCGTCGATCCGGTCTCCCGCCGCCTCATTGCCACGACGATGATCGTCGCCGCGGCAGCGTAGATCATGCCCCACGCCGCTCTACTCGACGATTTTTAGACTTCTCCACAAAATCGGATTTATTATAAATAATTTACCCAAAGCGGGTTAAAAAATCATGCAGACGTGGCACGTCGTATGCGACAACTGTTCGCCAGGTTCCAGCGCCCACCCCACAATTACCCGCGAGTTTATGAGCTCCACCAAAATGACAGCGGGCACGGCCGCTCTCATCGCTGTCGCCTGGATCGTCGGCATTTTCTCAATCGGGACCGGGGTCTACGAGCAGCGGAAATCACACCAGGCCCGGCTTGCGCTGAAAGCCGCCGCCCTGCAGTACGCAGCCGGGCAGGAGCACCAGCGCGCGTTGCTGCGCGCGGTCTCGGCGGCGGAGACAACACTGGCTGGTTTGCAAAAGGATCTGGCCCGGCTCACCGCGCTCAACCCGGCCGAATTTGCCAGCGCAACGACGAGAGCGGCGTCTCGGGCAGGCGCCGGAGGCCCCGCTGGGCCGGCCGCTAGAGCCGTGAGCACGGCCGAATGGCAGAGTTTTGCGACCGCATTTCCCGAGGTTCGCAATATGCTGGCGCAGGTGCATCAATCCCAATTCGAGCGGTCCTACGGAAAGTTCATGGCCGGTCTGACGCCTGCCCAGGCCCAAGCCTTCGAAAGCGCCACCGTGGACCTCTGGGACCAGAGCGAAGGGATGGCGGCGAATGGCGGCTTTCATCCCACCGTGAACCAGCTCCCGGACGATCAGTTGCGCGCGATTCTGGGCGACCAGGGATTTCAGCAGCTCCAGACTTACAACCAAATGATGCCGGCCAATTATCTCGCCAGTAATGTCTGGATGGCAACCGGATCTTCCGGCGTGCCCATTTCGCCCGATCAGCAGCAGCAGCTGGCGCAGATCGTCGCCGATAACAGCCCATCCTTCGAAAACGGCGGGCGGGTGAACCTGACCAGCGTGAACTGGGCCACCGCCGCAACCCAGGCCCAGGCGGTTCTTTCGTCCGCCCAATGGCCAGCCGCCCAAAGCATCCTGCTCAACTACCAGTATCAGCTGGCGCTCTTCCAGGCCCGACGCGCGGCCCCGTGAGATAATCCCATGTCCCCGAAGACCGTCCTCATCTCCGCCACCGGTGCCCTGCTCGTCCTCGCCCTGGGGTTCGGGTGTTACAGCATTGTTGCCGCCGACAAATCGGAGGCGGCGCTGGCCGGAATCAACCATGATCTCGCCCAACTGGATGCCAGCGCCCGCCAGGCGCAGGCCCGGATCGCCGCCGGTCAACGGGACGCGGCCGCGCTCGAGGCGAAAATCCAGCAGGGCAATTCCAATAAGACCGCGCAAATCACCGCGGCGGCCGGCAACCGCGCCATCTCGAGAAATCAGGACGTGCTCATCGCGTCCGATCCCAAGCTGCACGATCTCTACTTGAGATCGTTTCGGGCCGGCTTGGCCCTGCGCTTCGGCGCCATGTACCAAAGCCTCGGCCTCACTCCGGCCCAAATCAACGCGTTCGAGGAACTGGAGACCAACCAGGCCGACGACCGCAACTATATCCGGGTCGCTGCGCTGGAGCAGGGGCTCAATCCCAACGATCCGGGCGTCAACGCGCTGCTGAAACAGAACACCGATGATTTTTACGCCGCGGTGGCCACGCAGGTCAGCCCGGCCGCCTCCCAGGAGCTGATGCAGCTCGCCCGGACGCAAAACGTGGAGGGGATCGTCAACGACATCGACAGCATGGTCGGCTTTGCTTCCCAACCCTTTACGGGCGCCCAAAGTCAGCAACTGCGCCAGATCCTCGCCAACGACAGCACCAACTACCAATCCGGCGGCAACGCCAATCGGATCACGATCAACTGGACCGCCGCGTCCAGCCAGGCCGCCGGGATCCTGTCGGGCCCGCAACTCGCGGCCTTCAACGCCGAGTCACAGCTTCAGCAGATCGCCCTAAAGATGAGGCAGTTCTACGGCCAGCCACAGCCCGGACACTAATGTAACTTAAGCCATGGCGACCCGGAGCGCTGGCAACGAGCAAACGGGTACGCATCGTTGCCCGGCTGAAGACCGGCACCTATAAACGAATGTCAACCGCGGGTTGACATTGCCGCGAGGGCTTCACGGGCGGTTGGACATGAGATTCCGGCCGACGGCGGCCGCCAAGCCGTCGATGGTGTAGGGCTTGTCCAGGACCTCGCAGACGCCCGCGGCCCGGATGCGCTCCGGCGTCAGGTCAACGCTGTAACCGGTCGCCAAGACCACCGGCAGGTCGCCGCGCAGCGCGCGAACCCGCGCGGCGAAGTCAAGTCCGGTGAGCTCCGGCATCGTCTGGTCAGTGACCACGAGTTGGAAGGCCTGGGGCTCGCGTTCCAGCCGGGCGAGCGCCTCCATCACGCGACTTTCGGCCACCACGTCGTATCCGAACCGCGTCAGGGAGAGTTTTCCCACCGTTACGATG